>Ga0209414_1000091_pt1 | contig 37998 bp, 40 predicted proteins | sample LakVidmifraction_4_FD_181154 | JGI IMG/M metagenome (GOLD analysis project Ga0209414, IMG submission 181154) | Hypersaline microbial communities from Lake Vida, Antarctica - Brine Hole Two &gt;0.2 micron (SPAdes) (version 2) | ecosystem: Environmental > Aquatic > Non-marine Saline and Alkaline >...
CAACAGAATTATTGTAATGGATAAAGGTAAAATTATGGAACAAGGTTCTCATTTAGAACTGCTTGAGAAAAACGGGTATTATAAAACACTTTATGATATGCAATTTGCGAGTGAAGTAGCATAGTAAATGTTTAACTGTGTAATTGGCTAATTGTTTATTTGTTAAAAAGTTAAAAGTTTGAAAGTTGCTTATTTCCATTAACTTTTGCCGCTATTCTTTAATCTGCTAATTATCTAATTATCCAATTGGAGGGTTTAATTCAAATCAAATCTAATCTGTTCAATGAGTTCCTGGGTATTATTGTATAACACAAATTCTCCATCTTTTATATAAGAAATTTTTCCTGTTTCTTCGGAAACAATCAAACAAAGCGCATCGGTTTTTTCTGTAATTCCTATGGCTGCTCTGTGGCGTAACCCAAATCGGGCTGGAAGGTTTTTTGCGGAAAGCGGTAACACAATTCTGGTTGCAATAATAAAATTATCCTTAATAATTACGGCACCATCATGTAGCGGACTGTTTTTGTAGAAAATACTTTCCAATATCGGCTGATTTACTTCTGCATACATTTTATCGCCGGTATATCTTACAAAATCTAAATTATGTGTTCTTTCCAAAACCAATAAAGCACCTGTTTTTGATGCCGACATCGATTCACAGGCTTTAACAATGGTTTCTACATCCATCGTAATATATATTTCACTTTTTAAAAAGCTGATTTGTTTTAAAAAATTTCGTCGGTTCGTGAAATTTGTTGAACCCAGCATCAATAAAAATTTCCGAACTTCAGGCTGAAAAACAATAAGTATGGCAATCGCTCCTAAACTTATAAGTGTGCCCAACAATCCGCTAAGCATTTCCATTTGAAGCGCCTGCGTTATTTTCCAGACAATTACAATAAGTCCAATACCAATAAAAATATTTATGGCAACACTTCCTTTTAGAAGTTTATACACATAGTAAAGCAGTGTAGCAACTAAAACGATATCTAAAATATCAAGAAAATCAAAGTTTAAGAAATCGAGCATTAAATTTGTTTTTGTAAAAATAGGAAAAAAGATGGCATTAAAAGAGTTATTTAACCCTGCAAACCTAAACTTTATTTTCGTTAAAAATAAATTCGTTCTGATTTACTAAATTTTTTTTGGTGTCAATATCATGAATCATAGTCCTATAAAATAAATAATCCTGATAAAGAAGGTTTTGACTAAAGTTTAAATGCATCATAGGTTGCTTGCCTTCTGAAGAATTTGCTAAAATCGCCAAGAGTGCTGATTTAAAATTAGATTTGTCCATTTTCACATCATTAATCCAAATATTATTTTGGTAGAAGACTAAATTTATGTTGTAATAATTGATGTAATCTGAGCTATTTTCTTCTATAAAGTTTTTAGACAGCAGATTGTCTGTTTTGAAAATTACGCCATCAAATTCTATAAATGATAGCTTTTTTGAAACGGTGTCTGAGTAACTAAAAAAATCGTGCATTCCTTTTTCCGAATGCATGGAATTTGCATGTTTATACTGCAGTTTAATAATTGAAGGGATTATTGCCTTTAAAGGCAAACGTTTATCAATATTAAAAATCCAATGTGTGGTACTTATGGTGTTTTTTCTGTTAACAATGGCAACAGCGTCTTTATTTTCAATTTCAAAAAAAAACCAAACCTGAGAATGGTTGTGTAGTTCCTGAATTCCTTTTTCGGCTAAAACCGGAAGTTTTACTTCTTTTTTTGCGCAACTTAAAATAAAAATAAAAATAAGTAATACCAGTAACTTTTTCATTGTTTAGTAATTTAACAATTTAACAATTCAACAATTTTTATGGCTTCAACAGCTTCTTTCACGTCATGAACCCGCAGTATGGATGCTCCGTTTAACAATGCGATGGTATTAGCCGTGGTTGTTGCATTCAGGGCGTATTCTGCGGTGATATTTAAAGGTTTGTAAAGCATTCCTTTTCTTGACATGCCAACAAGCATTGGCACTTCCAGGGTTTTAAACAGTTCTAAATGTTTTAATAGCTGATAATTATGGCTTATGGTTTTTCCAAAACCAAATCCCACATCTGCAATAATATCATTTACGCCAAGTTTGTGCAATTCGGTAATTTTTTTTGAAAAATAGTAAAGCACATCGCTCACAACATCATTATAAATTGGTTTTTCTTGCATGTTTTGGGGTGTGCCCTGCATATGCATCATAATATAAGGTACTTGAAGTTTGGCAATTACTGGAAACATAGCAGCGTCCATTTCACCGGCTGAAATATCATTAATCATGCAGGCTCCGTTATGAATACTTTGATTGGCAACGTTACTTCTAAAGGTGTCAATTGAAATTAAAACGGAAGAAAATTCGCTTGTTAAAAGCTTAATTACGGGTAAAATTCTGTTTAATTCTTCTTCTTCTGAAATGTGCTTTGCACCAGGACGAGAAGAATATGCACCAACATCAATAAATGTGGCTCCTTCACTGAGCATTTTTTCAACTTGATTAATTATTAAAGTTGGGTTGTTGTATTTTCCGCCGTCAAAAAAAGAATCGGGCGTAATATTTAAAATCCCCATAACCTTTGGAGTAGAACAGTCAATCAAAGTTCCGTTGCAATTAATGCTCTTCATTATTTTACGACTTTATTAATTATTTTTGTCATTTCAGGAACTTTGTAATGAAACATTTGAGAGATTAAATCTTCTACAGATTCACTGATGATGAGCATTTCTTTGTTAGATTGTTTCAGGTAACCTTCCTTTACCATAACATCTAACTGCAGAATTAAATGATTGAAAAAACCGTTGGTATTTAAAATTCCTACTGGTTTAGTTTCAATACCAAGCTGCCCTAAAGTTAAGGCTTCAAAAATCTCATCTAAAGTCCCGAAACCTCCAGGCAAAGCAATATAACCATCAACCAATTTACTTATTTTTATTTTGCGTTTGCTCATTGTTTTGGTAACAATCATTTCAGTAATATTGGCATGTGCAACTTCTTCGTGGCGCAACAATCCTGGAATAACGCCAATTACGTTTCCGTTTTTTTCAATAATGGTATCGGCTAAAATCCCCATCATTCCAATTTTTCCGCCTCCGTAAACAAGACCAATATTATGTTCAATAAAATGATTTCCGAGTTTGATGGCTTCATTTTTGTAAACCTCATTAAATCCGATACTTGAACCACAAAAAACCGCTACTTTTTTCATCTAAATTTTAATTTACGACCTATTAATTTATGCTTTATTTATATGAGCAGGCAAAGGTCTTGGGTTATAAATGTCCGTTATGGACATTCATTGTTAAAAATTGATTTTTATTCTTTAAATTTGTTTGAAATTTACGGAAATAATTAAAGGTATATGCAACAAACTTCAAAACAATATGATGCGGTCATTGAAAAATGTCGTTCATTATATATAAATAAGTTGAAAGATTATGGAAGTGCTTGGCGCATATTGCGATTACCTTCTTTAACTGATCAAATTTTTATTAAAGCGCAACGCATTCGTCAACTTCAGGAAAATATAGCGCGAAAAGTTGATGAAGGAGAAGCTTCGGAGTTTATGGGCATTGTCAATTATTCGGTAATGGCTTTAATTCAACTGGAAAAAGGCGTATCGGAACAACCAGATTTATCAGCTGAAGAAGCCATACAATTATACGATAAACATGTTGCGATTACCAAAAAATTGATGGAGGACAAAAACCATGATTATGGGGAGGCATGGCGCGATATGCGTGTAAGTTCTCTTACCGATTTAATTCTGCAAAAACTATTGCGCGTTAAACAAATTGAAAACAATAAAGGAAAAACCATTGTATCTGAAGGAATTGATGCCAATTACCAAGACATGATCAATTATGCCGTTTTTGCTTTAGTTCACCTTAAAGAATCTTAATAATATGAAATTTCTTACCTTAATTACAAGACTCATTGTTTCTTTTACCTTTATCTTTTCTGGCTTTGTAAAATTGGTGGATCCTTTGGGGTCTTCCTATAAATTTCAGGAATATTTTAGTTCGGATGTGTTAAATCTTGAATTTTTGATCCCTTATGCTTTGCCTTTTTCCATTATCTTGATTATCGCAGAATTGATGTTAGGTGTGATGTTGTTGTTAGGTTATTTGCCAAAGTTCACGGCGTGGAGTTTGTTTTTTATGATACTTATATTCTTGTTTTTAACATGGTATTCCGCATATTTTGATAAAGTGCTCGACTGCGGTTGTTTTGGAGATGCGCTCAAATTATCGCCTTGGGAAACGTTTTATAAAAACGTAGCGTTGTTGGTTTTTATTTTAGTATTGCTTTTTACAACAAAATATATTCGTCCGTTGATACATCTTAATTTTGCAAAATGGACTGCCTTTTTATCGTTTTTAGCCTTCTTTTATATAACCTATCATGTATTGGTGCATTTGCCGATCATTGACTTTAGGCCTTATGCCATTGGTAAAAATATTCCTGATGGAATGAAAGCTATAGGCGCAGAATTACCGCCGATTCACGATTTTTATTTAGAAAGCAATGAGGGACTAAATGTAACGGATGAGGTTTTGAAAGAAGATAAAATGATGCTTATTGTTTCTTATAATCTGGATAAAAGCGACAGGAGAGGATTTTCGAAAATAAAGAATGTAACCAACAAAGCTTTAAAATTAGGTTATAAAGTTTATCTGTTATCTGCTTCTTTAGAAGATGATTTTATTGACATTAAAGACGAATTTGATTTGAACTTCGATATGTTGTTTTGCGACGAAACCACTTTAAAAACAATCATTAGGGCAAATCCCGGAATTGTGACGCTTAATAAAGGTGTAGTAACCGGTAAATGGAGCTGGGGTGATGCGGAAGATGTATTTGATAAATAAAAATTAAAATAATTATAGTAATAGCGAATAGCTTCCTGCTTTTTACTTTCAAATTATAAAAAACAACTAAAGACTTTTTAAGGTTTTAAGTTGTTTTTTTTAGTTTATATATTCTTCAAAGCTTATTTAACCGTTGATTTTTTGGCTTACGAAGCTTGAAATCGCCTCCTTTTTATTATAGAAATGATTATTCGCATTGATACCCCCTAAAATTTTGGGGTGTAAAACCATATTTTCTTTATTTAAAAACATTGACCCTTAAAAATTTAGAGTTTAATTCATAAAAAACATTATATAATATTTAATAACCTATAAAAAATAGGGTGTAATTAAAAATATATGTAAAAACAACAACTGAACCCCTATAAAATTAGGGGGTAATGAAAAATATATATAATTTTGACCCGAAGTCAATTAAAAAAATCACTTAATTATGAAGAAAATTGAAGCAATTATAAGAAAGTCAAAATTTGATGAAGTAAAGGAAGCTCTGCATCAAATTGAAGTCAACTTTTTTAGTTACTGGGATGTAACCGGAGTTGGAAATGAAAAAGAGGGGCATGTTTATCGAGGCGTAAGTTATAGTACATCAGACATACAGCGCAGATTTTTGTCTATTGTTGTTTCTGATCCATTTTTGGAAAGAACTGTAGCGGCAATATTAAAATCTGCTTTTACCGGAACTGTCGGAGATGGTAAAATATTTGTTTCTAATGTAGATGAAGCATATAGAATAAGAACAAAGGAAAGAGGGGCCGACGCCCTAAAATAAAATCAATTAACTAACGATAAAAAATATATTATGGATACGAATGCTGTATTAGACTTAATGTGGATTGTGGTCTGCGGAATTTTAGTGTTTTTTATGCAGGCCGGATTTACGCTTGTTGAAACCGGGTTTACCCGATCAAAAAACGCTGGAAATATAATAATGAAAAATTTAATGGACTTATGTATTGGGAGCTTAGGTTTTTGGGCTATAGGTTATACTATAATGTATGGGGATTCAATTGGATCATTTATTGGAAATCCAACACTGTTCTTTGATGATGCTGAGAATATGCACAATTTATTTTTTCAAACCGTTTTTGCTGCTACTGCCGCTACTATTGTTTCTGGGGCTATAGCTGAAAGAACAAAATTCACAACATATCTTATTTTTTCTTTAATAATGACAGTTGTAATTTATCCTATCTCAGGTCATTGGGTTTGGCAAGGAGATGGTTGGTTAACAAACCTTGGTTTTATTGATTTTGCAGGTTCAACGGTTGTGCATTCAGTAGGTGGGTGGGCCGCTTTAATTGCTGCTTTTTTAGTCGGGCCAAGACTTGGGAAATATACAAACGGAAAATCTAATGCAATTCAAGGACATAACTTATTAATTGGCGCTTTAGGTATATTCATTTTATGGTTAGGCTGGTTCGGTTTTAATGCAGGTTCTCAGTTAGCAATCTCTGGAGATAATGCGAATGCTGTTGCGGGTATTGTAATAACGACTAACCTTGCCGCTGCGGCTGCCACATTAGCCGCAATGTTTGTGTCTTGGGGCTTATATGGAAAGCCTGATATTTCAATGACTTTAAACGGTGCTTTGGCTGGATTGGTTGCAATTACAGCGGGTTGCGCGGTTGTTAGTCCAATGGGGGCAACTATAATTGGAATTATTGCCGGAGTTGTAATAGTATTTTCTATTGAATTTATAGATAAAAAACTAAAAATTGACGATCCGGTTGGGGCAGTTTCGGTGCATGGAGTATGTGGAGCTCTTGGAACTTTGTTGGTAGGTGTATTTGCTACAGACGGCGGTTTACTATACGGTGGAGGTTTTCATCAGCTAGGTGCACAGGCCATAGGTGTTTTGGCTATCGGTGCGTGGGCAATTGCAACTTCGTTTATCGTTTTATATACCTTGAAGAAAACAATAGGATTAAGAGTTACCAAAGAAGAAGAAGTGGAAGGCTTGGATATCCATGAGCATAAAACAAATATTTACAACTAATAGCATTATTTGGAATTCAATTAATTAAAAATAACTAAAAATAATCCCAAAAAATTTAAATAAAATGAAAACAATTAAAGGAACATTTCTATTATTAATAGCGGTACTTTCAATAAGTACTTTAAAAGCACAAGAGGAAGAAAAATCAAAGGCTAAATTAGATTTAGGTCTTGACGTTCAATCTCGTTATATCTGGAGAGGTATACAATTAGGCGGTAACAGTGCAAGTGCGCAACCATGGATTGAATTCTCGGCAGGCGGATTTGCAATTGGTTCTTGGGGGGCTTACAATTTAGGAGGTCTAGGTGAAGGTAATGAAGCGGATTTGTATATGTCTTATGCATTTAGTGATGCTTTTGCTGTTACTGTGACAGATTATTTCTTCCCTGGTGAAGGGACTGGTGGTTATTTCCCGTATAATGATGGTCATGTATTTGAGGCGATGCTTTCATACTCTGGTCCAATAGGTATTATGGTTGCTACTAATTTTGCAGGAGCAATTGAAGATGAAAATGGAGACAATGCATACTCTACTTATGTGGAAGCAAGTTATGAAACTGAAATAGGTGGTACACCTCTTACTTTAGCTGTGGGTGGTGTTTTTGGTGATGATAATGGATATTACTTTACTGATGGTTCGGGTTTAATTAATGTGACGGTGGGTACATCAAAAGAAATCAAATTTTCAGACTCATTTAGTCTTCCGGTAAATGCAGCAATAACTTTAAATCCGGATTCTGAAGATATCTTCTTAACATTTGGTTTCTCTCTATAAACAAGAATAGTTATCTTTTAAAACTAAACAATGGAAAAAGATATTAGAAATATATATTTAATAATAATTCTGCTTTTAGCATTTATTATATTAGGTTTTGCTTGTCAGGTATTGTGAAATTTAATTGGGCAGGTTTTTTATACTTAAGTTTGTTTAACGTTGCTTATTAGATTTATTTGAATACACTAATCTATTAAGACTCTTAAAATATAATATCACAAGGAAAAGAATATTTTATATTTTTGATAAAAAATTTACAATTAATAAAATCATTTTATGATGAAGAAAATTGAAGCAATTATCAGAAAATCAAAATTTGATGAAGTTAAGGAGGCTTTACATCAAATTGAAGTTGACTTTTTTAGTTATTGGGATGTAACAGGAGTTGGAAATGAAAAAGAGGGGCATGTTTACCGTGGTGTTAGTTACAGTGCTTCAGATATTCAACGTAGGTTTTTATCAATCGTTGTTTCAGATCCATTCTTAGACAGAACGATCGAAGCACTCTTAAAAGCAGCTTTTACCGGAGTTGTTGGGGATGGCAAAATTTTCGTTTCAAATATTGAAGAAACATACAGAATAAGAACAAAAGAAAAGGGAATTGACGCGCTAAAATAAAATTAATGCTTTTGTTTAAATGCTTTAACTCCCGCAGGAATTGCAACATCCAAATTATTTTCTGAAGGTGGGATTGGGCAGGAATAGGTATGGTTGTAGGCGCAATATGGGTTGTATGCTTTGTTGAAATCGATACGTATTTTTTTACTTCCTTCCGAAGGAATTTCTAAATCTATAAAACGCCCGCCTCCGTATGTTGTAGAGCTGTTTGTGGCATCATTAAATGGCAAAAACAGATAATCCTTATAGCTGAAATCTGTCATTAATTGCTGATTTTGATAAATGCTCAATTCCATTTTTTTGCCATTCATCGTAAAATGTGCAATGCCAAATTTTCTGTATAATGGCAAACGGTCAGTTGTTGTTGGCATTTCAATTATGGACGTGTTCGGTGTTATTTCAAAATCAGCTTCAATATTATAATTTTCGTCGATTTCAAAAAATTCTAAGGCTTTAAATGTCTTAATGTCTTCTTTAGTTAATGGCGATTTTGTGGCATCGGCATACTCTCTGTTTAATTCGTACTGAAATAACTTGATTTCATTTTCATGAGTGTTATTTTTTTTAGCACAACTAAAAAAAATAGCAGCGGTAAGAATACTTAAGAGAACTTTCATTTTTAAAAAATTTATGTTCAAAAATACAGAATATTAAATAGAAATAAAGAATCTTCCTTGAGGTAAATTTTAGTAATTTTGAAATATACTTTATGCATCGAATAATTAATAATTTTCATGGGTTGAATCCGACTTAATGTCGGGTTTTTAGTTTTTAAATATGATAAAAAAGACATTCAATAGTTACCGGGATTCGTTCAGCGGACTTTCAAAAGAGGTTTGGTGGCTGGCTTTAATCACATTTATAAATAGGGCAGGAACTATGGTGTTGCCATTTTTATCCTTATACTTAACAAAAGAAATGAACTTAACACTGCCACAGGTAGGTTGGATTATGAGTAGTTTTGGTGTAGGTTCCTTGTTGGGCTCATATTTAGGTGGAAAACTTTCCGATAAAATAGGTTTTTATAAAGTGATGTTTTTCAGTTTGTTAATTACTGGATTTTTGTTTATTTCCTTGCAATTTGTGCATACATTTTTAGGTTTTGCCGTTGGCATATTTATCACCATGACTTTTGCTGATGCATTTAGGCCAGCCATGTTTGTTTCCCTAAAAGCCTACAGCAAGCCTCAAAATCAAACAAGATCGTTAACTTTAATTCGTTTGGCTATTAATTTGGGATTTTCCTTCGGACCATTTTTAGGCGGATTGATTATTGCCGCCATAAGTTATTCAGGGCTTTTTTGGGTTGATGGTATTACCTGTATCGCTGCTATTGTTGTGATGAGAGTTGTTTTGAAAGAAAAGCAAGTTCATGTGGATAAATCAAAATTAATTGTGGAAAAGGAAAACAAAGCAATTTCAGTTTATAAAGACAAGCCGTATTGGATATTTTTAATGATTATTTTTTTAATGGCTTTTATATTTTTACAATTATTTACAACATTGCCTTTGTTTTATAAAGAAGTTCATGGAATGACGGAAGTTCAAATTGGTTTATTAATGTCTGCGAACGGATTCTTAATTTTTTTATTGGAAATGCCATTAATTCATTACATAGAAAAAAAATTATTAGATAGATTAAAAATAATCACTTGGAGTTTGGGGTTATTGGCATTGAGCTATGTTGTTCTAAATATAACTACTTGGAGTGGTATTTTAATAATTGGTATGTTGCTAATTTCAGTTGGTGAAATGTTGGCATTTCCTTTTACAAATAATTTTGCTATGAATAGAGCTCCTTCAGGAAATGAGGGTCGCTACTTGGCTTTATATGCTATGGCATTTTCATGTGCGCATATTTTTAGTGCAAAAACTGGAATGGAAGTAATTTCGAGGTTCGGATTTTCCGCCAACTGGTTTTTAATGGGTGGATTGGGTTTGCTGGCTGTTGTGCTGATGATTTGGCTAAGAAAAATATTAGATGGAGAAAGAGCAATGTTTTAGTTACAAAACTAAAAACCACAATACTGAAATTGATTCAACATTGCGGTTATGGATATGTTTAGTAGTTAAACTTACTTAACTTTTCTTATAATTTTTAATGATTTCCAATACTTTTTTGCTGTCTTCCGAGGCATTTACTTCTGCATTTTTATAAATAATTTTTCTGTTTTTGTCTAATACAAAAGTCCAGCGTGATGCAGTGATTCCTCTTGAAAATAAATAATTTTCACCACCTATTTCACGAGATATAGAACCGCCCTCCTTTGTTGGAACTCCAAATGTTTTGGAAATAGCGCCATCACTGTCAGAAATTAAGGGAAAATTTAACTGAGAAGATTCTTTGAAATATTTTAAATTTTTCACCTCGTCGCCGCTAACGCCTATAATTGTTGCACTTATTTTATCAAAAGTGGCTTTGTCATCGCGATAAGCACAGGCTTGCGCGGTACAACCTCCAGTCATAGCTGCCGGATAAAAATACACAACTAAAAAATCGGTTTTCACATTGGTGGAATTCCACAAATTTCCATTATCGTCTAATCCTGAAAATTTAGAAATTTGATCTCCAATGTTAAGTTCATTTGAGTTTTGAGCCATAACTGAAATTGTTAGTATTAATAAGGCAATTATACTTGTTGTTTTTTTCATTTTAATTAAAATAATAAATTAAGAGTTCATAAAATGTAAAGAAATAGTTTTACTCCACCACACTATCAATCAGCACATTTAAAATTTCGATAGCCGCTTTAGATATTTTAGTGCCCGGACCAAAAACGCCAACTACACCAGCATCAAATAAAAATTGATAATCCTGGGCGGGAATTACACCACCTGCAATCACCATAATATCTTCGCGCCCATATTTTTTAAGTTCAGCAATCACTTGAGGAACCAATGTTTTATGTCCTGCCGCCAAGGAAGAAATTCCCAGAATATGAACATCATTTTCAATAGCTTGTTTTACGGCTTCTTTCGGTGTTTGGAAGAGTGGGCCAATATCAACATCAAATCCCAAATCGGCATAACCTGTAGAAACAACTTTTGCTCCGCGGTCATGACCGTCCTGGCCCAATTTTGCAATCATAATTCTTGGACGCCTTCCTTCTAACTCAGCGAATTTGTTGGCCAATTCCTTGGCTTTTTCAAAATTTGGATCGTTTTTAATTTCTTTGCTGTACACGCCGGAAATAGATTTAATGGTTGCTTTATATCTTCCGTATACTTTTTCCAAAGCATCGGAAATCTCTCCTAAAGTAGCTCTTTTTTCAGCAGCAATTATCGCCAATTCCAATAAATTTCCTGCTTGGGTTCTAGCGCACTCTGTTAAATTTTGTAGTGATTTGTTAACTTCTTCGTTATTTCTTCTGGCTTTTAATGTATTTAAACGCGCAATTTGAGATTCCCTTACGGCATCATTATCAACTTCTAAAATCTGTAACGGATCTTCTTCTTCTAAAGTATACTTATTGACGCCGACAATAATATCTCTTGTGCTATCAATTCTGGCTTGTTTTTTTGCGGAAGCTTCTTCAATGCGTAATTTTGGAATACCTTGTTCAATAGCTTTGGTCATTCCTCCTAATGCTGAAACTTCCTCCATTAACTCCCATGCCGCATTAACCATTTCTTCTGTTCGTTTTTCAACAAAAGTGGCACCGGCCCAAGGATCTACGGTTTTGGTTATTTTTGTTTCTTCCTGAATATAAATTTGCGTGTTTCTGGCTATTCGGGCAGAGAAATCGGTTGGTAACGCAATGGCTTCATCAAGCGCATTGGTGTGTAAACTTTGTGTTCCTCCAAACGCGGCAGCCATAGCTTCAATAGCAGTTCGCGCCACATTGTTAAAAGGATCCTGTTCTGTTAAACTCCAGCCACTTGTTTGGCAATGCGTGCGCAAAACCAATGATTTCGGGTTTTTTGGGTTGAATTGTTTTACGATTTTTGCCCACAACATACGTGCGGCCCTCATTTTTGCAATTTCACCAAAATGATCCATTCCTATAGCCCAGAAAAAAGACAAACGAGGGGCAAAAGAATCAATGTCCATCCCGGCTGCAATTCCGGTTTTTATATATTCCAATCCATCAGCCAGCGTATAGGCCAATTCAATTTCTGGTGTCGCTCCGGCTTCCTGCATATGATATCCTGAAATAGAAATTGAATTAAATTTCGGCATATTTTTGCTGGCATATTCAAAAATATCAGCAATAATTTTCATGGATGGCGTAGGAGGATAGATGTAAGTATTGCGCACCATAAACTCTTTTAAAATATCGTTTTGTATGGTGCCTTCCAAAAATTTATCAGCAACTCCCTGTTCCCTGGCGGCCACAATATAAAAGGCTAAAATTGGTAAAACGGCTCCGTTCATAGTCATGGAAACCGACATTTGGTCTAACGGAATCTGGTCGAAAAGTATTTTCATATCTTCAACAGAATCAATGGCAACTCCGGCTTTTCCAACATCGCCTTGTACACGTTCATGGTCTGAATCGTAACCGCGATGCGTCGCCAAATCAAAGGCAACGGACAAACCTTTTTGACCAGCTGCTAAATTTCGGCGGTAAAAGGCATTGCTTTCTTCAGCAGTTGAAAATCCTGCGTATTGACGAATGGTCCAGGGCTTACGAACGTACATGGTTGAATAAGGTCCTCTTAAAGAAGGTGCAATTCCTGCAACATAATTTTCATGGTCAAAATTGGACGCTGTCTCAGTTTGACTGACTATTTTTATTTGTGAAAAATCTTTACGCTTCATTTTTCAGTCTTTTTTGTTCTAATTTTTCTGCCAATCTAACAGGAATTATAGGAATTATCAGGGTTTTTCGTGGATTTCTTGCAACAAATGGATTTAATTGCAATTCATTTTTCATTTTATCTTCTTCATTGGGATATTTATTGGTTCCCAGTAAAACCAATTCACCGGCATCAAATTGCGCTTGTTCTTTTTGGGCATTTTCTTTAATTTTTCGCTGAACGATGCCTTCTTTTAATTGGGTTAAAAATCCGCCCTTTTTCTCAATATCTTTAAAAATATCCAAAGCTTTTTCTGCTATTTGTTTGGTGATGGACTCAATATAATAGGAATTTGTTGCAATTTGTTGCCCATGTTTAAAATAGCTTTCTTCCTTCAAAATTAACAATTGGTTACGGGCTATTCGGTCCCCAAAATCATTTGAATCGTGAAACAGCGAATCATAGGCACAATTTGAAATGGTGTTTGCACCGCCTAAAATTGCACTCATGCTTTCGGTGGTGGTGCGCAGCATATTTACATTGTAATCGAAAATTGTTTTGTTGCGCAAACTTGGTTCTGCATAAATTTGGGCGTTGGAACTTGTGTCATATTCCTTTAATATTAAATTATAAACATATTTAAAAGCCCTGATTTTTGAAATTTCAAAGAAATAATTATTGCCAACCGCAAAATTGAATTGAATTTTATTGGCAATCTCTGCACCAAATCGGGTTAAATATTCATTGGCAACAGCCAACGCATAAGCAACTTGCTGTACCGTATTTGCGCCTGCATTTTGATAAATATCTGCATTGACCCCTATTATAAATGAGGAAGGATTTTTTCGAATGATGGCTTCTAATGTTTTAAAATCATCATTTAAGGATTTGTGCCAATTCCCGGTCCTTGCCAGCTTTCCTATGATATCTATATTGTAAAAAACGGTTTCGTTTTTCAGTAATTCGTTAAGTTCATCGATAAATATTTCTGATAAAAATTCAAATTCAAAATGGAATTCAATTTTTTTACCCAATAAGTTTTTAAATAATAAGGCAGAATTGAAAGGCTTTTTCGCGATAAACTTCACCGCATTTGCACCTTTTTTGGTGGCATCAACTGCTTTTGAATTCGATTCATCTTCCGAAGAAATAACTATTTTTTGACAAATTTTAAAATCTTCTTCTGAAAGAGGAATGATTAATTTTTCAAAATCGTCTGAATGATAAAAAGGTTTTATAGTAATTCCTTCGTTTGTTTTGGTGAGAAGGGTTTCATTGTAATCAGCACCTTTTAGGTCGGCCTGAATTTTTTGCTTCCAGGCAGCGGCCGATACCGGCGGAAATTCTTTTGTAATAAAATTACTCATATTAATGGTGTATTAAACAAAACTCGGGAATAATACTTAGAAATATGCCATATAACCCAAGTTAAATTGCTAAATTATTATAGTTATTTTTCAGGAAGGGTATCATATTCAATCAAATAAATATCTTCATTTTCTTTTTTCATTTTATATTCTTCCCTTGCAAATTTTTCCAATTCTTCGCGGTCATTGTGTTTATTTATGAAATCTTTGTCAGCATCAATTTCCGATTGGTAATAGTCTTTTTCACTATTCAGCTTCATAATTTCCTTGTCAAATTCGCTATGGTTTATCCATGAATTTTCATCAAAAAAAACCATCCAAACAATAAATGCGACAAGTATTATTACGTATCGGTTCGTAATAAATTTTACAGTTGGTTTATTTTTAAGTTGCTTAAAAGTCATAAACTAAAGTTTGTGGCTAATTACTGTTCTCACAATATCAATGGCTACCGTATTGTATCTGTCATTTGGAATAATAATATCGGCGAAATTTTTTGTAGGTTCAATAAACTGCTGATGCATTGGTTTTAAAGTATTTTGATAACGATCCAATACTTCAGTGATATTACGTCCTCGTTCTTCAATATCTCGTTTTACACGTCTTATCAAACGTTCATCAGTATCTGCATGAACAAATATTTTAATATCAAATAAATCGCGCAATTCTTGGCTGTTGAAAATTAAAATTCCTTCAACAATAATTACTTTTCTTGGGTGTGTAATTAAAGTGTCTGCCGTACGATTATGTGTAACAAATGAATATACGGGCTGTTCAATAATTTCACCATTTTTTAATTGTTTCAATTGGTTTACCAACAAGTCAAAATCGATTGCTTTTGGATGGTCAAAATTGATTTTTGTACGCTCTTCGTACGACAAGTCGGTGGTTACTTTATAGTAAGAGTCTTGTGAAATTACGCAAACTTCATCGGTAGGTAATTCATGTATAATTTGATTCACAACAGTCGTTTTTCCGCTTCCTGTTCCCCCGGCTATTCCAATTATGAGCATCTAAATCGTTTGTTTACATTCCTCACAAATTTAAGGAATATAAAATAGCAAAAACAAATTTATATAATTTTTTGAATGACAATGTTAAATTGTCAATATTGGCATGTGTAGTTTTAAATATTTTATTGTTCTTTTGGGCGTTCCCGCTGAAAAAGCGGGCGGGCTTTTCGCTGCAAGTCCTCGCTGTCGCTGTGGGCTTTCCACTTCACTCCCTAACGCGAATTGAATTAATATTGGATAATTTTAATTAATTCAATAAAAAAGTCTCTTCGTTTTGAAGAGACTTCTTTGAGCCGATAGAGGGACTCGAACCCACGACCTGCTGATTACAAATCAGCTGCTCTAGCCAGCTGAGCTACATCGGCTTTTGATAGGTGCAAATTAAGATACTTTTAAAATAATAAACAAACATTTTTTCGCTTTTTTAAAAAAATAAATTTTCAGATGTTCAAGGATGTTTAATTTAAGTTTGCAAAGAAATTTTAGGTTTAAAATCAACAATTTTTTTTATTAAATTTAAAATATTGTGTTTAAATTTATAATAAAACTATTTGGCAATTTTAACTGCTTTATTACTTCAAAAAAACTGGAAGAGAAATTTAACAGTAAAAGTTGCTCTTGAAAATAATGTGGATGATATACAATTGTTGAATGATTTAGTTCGATTTCCTGTTTCTTCTAAAATAGAGGCATATAAGCTTAATATGGAAACTAAATTATTGAAGAAAAGCAGTACAGATTTAAATATTATGAAATTTCCAAAGAATAAAGGAATTTCTGAATTGATTAATAACATAAAAACTTCTTCACTTTTTTGCATTGATAGTTCAAGTGAACATGCTTTGGTATAAGTATTTTGGTGATTTTTAGCTAATTTTAGTGTTTAATTTAAAAACTTTATTTATGAAATTTAAAACATTTATAACCATATTCTTCATAACACTAATAGTAATTTTTTCTTTTCAAAATGCTGAAATTGCAGATGTCAAATTTCTATTTTGGAAATTGTCTATTTCAAGAATTCTAATAATTCTAGGGTGTTTTCTTATAGGTTTTATTGTAGGGATTTTAGTATCTTTAAAGAGAAAAAGAAAGTTTTAATATTTTATATTTTAAAGTTATGGCAAAAATTATAGCTATTCAATTAGAATCCATCCCTGAAACCATAAATGTGGGTGATGATATCACAGATATTATTATCAATACTCAAATTGAGTTTCATAAGCTAGACATTAGTATTCAAATGGAATATATGCTTTATTTATTTGTATATGATGTTCACGGAAATATTGATGTACCTGTTATTATAGGTAATTGGGATGAAAGTGAAGTTATGGGAGTGTCGCAGTTTCAAGATAGAAAAGACCACTTATTAGGTCAGGCAATGTTAAAGCTAAAGGCAAAAAAAATACATGTCAAAAACCAAACTCCTATTGCATTAGAATTAGGAAAACTTAAAGCTGGAGCTTCATATTCATCAAGAAAACTGGAAGTTTTTGCAACCTTAATTCCAGCTAATGGGAGAGCGTCAAAATGGTCGGAACCTTTTGAAGTTGATTTGATTTTTTAGAATTAAATAATTTCTAATTCCTAATTAATAGTTCTACATCTACTCTTCTTGCTTCAACATTAGAGGTTGCCTGGTAGTCTATACCGTGGTATTGAGTTAATATACGAGTAGGATGAACTCCTTTGTTAATTAAAGCCTTTTTTACAGATTCTGTTCGTTGCATTGAAATATTTTCATTATAAATGGGACTTCCTTTTTTACTTGCGAAACCATTAATTTATATATCAATAGCTGGGTTTAAAGCAATAATTAAAGCAAGTTCATCAATAACATCTTCTTGCTCAGCCACTAAATTTATGCATTTAATTTCAGAGGTAAGTTATTTATTATTAATTTGATATAAAATGATTTATATCAAATAGAGAAATTTAAAATTGAGCAATATCATTTTTTAAAATTTCATAAAATCATACCTTTATTTAAATATCAAATCCAAAAACCATGAAAATCTATTTATATTAATTATACATAATGGGTTATTCTACCCAATTTTCATAGCTTAAAATATTTTAGTGATTAAATTAAAAATCCGTGAATAATGTAACTTATATCAAAAATTATGTAACAAATAAAATAGGAAAGAGTCGCACCTTTGTAATGTTAAGATAAATTCGACAAAAATGAGAGAATATCGAAAAATACGACCGAATTAAAAGGAAACGGCAATACTAAAAAGGAAAACAAAAATTTGCGATACTACAGTCAGGCATTTGCTGCGGATAGAAGGTGAACATCATGAAATGTTAGGTCGGAATCAAGTTAGACTTGGTAAAACAAAAGAGGAAAAACAAAAGCTCATTGCTCAATTATATTATAACAGATCACGTAAAATTTATTAAAAATAAAATTAGTAATACATAAAAACAAAACAACATGAAAAAAATAATTACAATTTGTTTATTGGCTTTTATTGGAGTCAATTTGCATGCTCAGATGAAAGATGTTACGGTAACTTTACAGCCTACTGCAACATATAATTGGTTTGACAGCAACACCGCTATTGAAGATGGCGTGATGATTGGCGGACGGTTAGGTTTTGGATTTGGAGAGGCTATTGAGTTAAGAGGTCTTTACGAAAAATCAATAGATTTGAAGAATACTGTTAGTGATTTTGGCGCGTTTTCCGACGATTTTATAAACAATTTTAACAATAGAAGTGTTGAAATCGAACGAATTGGTGGTGAATTTAAAGCCAATATTCCAACACGTGGCACATTCGTTCCTTATTTTACATTAGGAGCAGGAGTGCAAACTTTAAAAGTTGATATTGCTGCAATAGGAGATCCTGAAAACATAAGTAAATCAGAACAAATTTATGCCAACGTAGGTTTAGGTACACAAATTAGACTTGGAGATAGAGTGTTCCTTAATTTAGAAGCAAAAAATACCGTTTTTAATATGAATCCTGCTTCTGCTTTACATCAAGAAGGTCAAGACCAAAGCGATATTGAAGAATGGCTAGGAGAAAATGACAATACCCGAATGTATAATTGGTCAGTATTGGCAGGTTTGCAGTTTTACTTAGGTGGTCGTGTGCCTGGCGAATTTAGTGCTTTGGACAAAGCGTATTACAATAAGTTTTCTGGTGGATCGAGTGGATTTAAGTTAATTGTAGAACCTTCTGTTGCTTACATTAATTTTGATAACGATACCAATTTGGAAGATGCGTATTTTTTAGGTGGTAAAGTTGGTTTTGATTTAAATCAATATGTAGGCCTGAGAGGTTATTATTATCAAGCTACAAAAAATGAAAAAATATCTACAGATTGGGAAGATATGGCGATGTATGGTGGTGATTTTATTGCCAACTTAAATGTAGCACGTGGTTTGGTGCCTTATATAACTATTGGTGGTGGTTACCTAAATGTTTATAATAGTTATGTTGGAAAAGATGCGTTGACTGGAGGCACTTCAGGTTATTTTGCAAAAGGTGGTTTAGGTTTAAACGTACCAATAAGTAGAAATTTAGAAATCTTTGGTGACGCAAATATGATGTATACTTCTGAACGTAATACAGATGATTTACAAAATACTATCAATCCCGATGAACTTAGACAACATACGATGTTTAACGTAGGAATTCGTTTTCAATTAGGTAAGAAAGCTGACCCGGATAAAATTTTAGAAAGAAGAATAGACGAAAGGGTTGAAAATAGAACCCAAGTCTATCAAGATAGAATTGATGAGTTAGAATCAGAACTATCTGAGGCTTATAAAAACAACGATTCTAAAAAGGCTGTTGAGATAATTGAAGAGAAAAAAGATTTAGAAAGTAAAAAAGAAGCGATTAGACAAGAAGAAGCTAATAAAGAAAATAAAACCAGTACACAGAAAACTGTACAAGAATCTAGGGTAGAAATGACCCCTAAAGAACTTGAAGATTTAATTGAAAAAGTAATTAAGGGTGTGGATGAGGAAGATAGTAAATCGCAAAATATTGAAGATCGAATGGATCGTTTAGAACGATTGTTGTTAGAGGTAAATACAGGAACATACAGGGAAAATGTTACGCCTGCTCGACTAGAAGATTCCTCTCAAAGAATTTTAGATAAACTGAATGTGTTAGATAAAAAAATTGAGAAAAACACTGATAAGATTAATAGTTTAGGAGTTGTAGGGCAAAATCAAGACAAGACCGTGGTAATTACAACAGGTCAGCAAGCAAAAACAACTTCACCAATGGGTAATAAGTCAGAAACAAAAGTGGTAACGGATGAAGATGGAAATACCATAGTTAAAACTGAGGATGCCAATGAAGGTGTCGTCACTGGATGGGTTATAAAGGAAGGCATGTCTGTATTTACAGGTGTTGTTATAGCGGATGATGTGAGCCCAATCTTTGGTATAAGAGGTAACTACGCATTTACGAATTCGCCATTTAAGTTTGTGCCAGATTTATACCTAGCACCTGGTAAAAATACTGGATTTGGAATAAATGCAAACGTAATTATGCCTTTTAAGGTAGATGCGGGAATTATTTTAGAACCTTATGTGGGAGTAGGATTAGGCTACAATGATGCTGTAGGTCAAAGTACTTTTAGTCCAAACATTCTACTAGGTACTTCATTCAACGTCTTAGGAGGTAAATTATTTGCAGATTATACCGCACATAACTTTATAGATATACATAGAATTTCTATAGGTTATAAATTTAAATATTAATAAAATGTTACAATTTAATAAAATAAATAAGTTAAAAATAATATTACTTTCTTTATGTACTGTATTATCAGTTAGTCTTTTCGCTCAAAGCGAAAAGACTACTAAAGAAGGTACTATTGTAATGACAAAAGATGAGCTAAACTCTTTTTTAACTACGGTTGCCAATGCAAGACGATCTCAGCTTAAAGAAAGAGAAAACAAAAGACTCAAAGAAAATTTATTCGATTTAAGATCAAAATACTATGTTCTTTCTAAAATGGATAATAGAGAATCTAGTAGATATGTTGATACTTCAAATGAACAAATTTTAAGAGAACTGCTTTATTTGAATCAACGAATTGACAATTTATATTCCAATAATAATATGTTGCCTTCAAACAATAGAGATAATTCAACCATTATTATACCGAATAGCCCAAATACAAATCCCGTTTATCGTGAAAAAGACAGAAATACAATCACAGTTATTCCAAAGAATAAAGGTGAAAATAAGAATGTTAATGATGATAAAATAAAGGAGTTGCAAAACATGATTGATTCCCTTAAAAATGCAGGAACAAAAACGGCAATAATGAATAAGGAAAATTCCTTTGCAGATAGTTTGTATGCCCGTAAAACTAAGCAATCGGACTTAGAGAGACAAATGGATAGTTTGATGTTAAAGTTAAAAAACACTGAAAATTCTGAAAAAACGAAAGAACCCACAGAGATAAATTCATATTTCATGCAACAAGTTTATTTCGACAATAATTCAGAAAAACTTATAGCGAACTATTTTACTCAAATTCAAGATTTAACGCATATTTTGGTTAAATATCCTAAAGCAAAAATTTTGCTAGAAGGATGGGCAAGTCCGTTAGGAAAAGTGAACTATAACAAACAACTTTCTATGCGTAGAGCGGAATCTGTAGAACGCGCATTTATCAATAATGGAATCGATGCTAATCGTATAATAACCTCTTTTCGAGGCGAGGATAAATCTTCCTCAGAACAGCAGGCACGTCGTGTTGACATGTCGATAGTTTTAAGATAGATAATTTAAATCCTTATGCAGGTGTTGGTTTAGGTTTAATTAATGCTAACAATTTAAAAGGAATGTATAATGTAACAGTAGGAAGTAAATTACCTTTGTTTCATAAAAATGTTTATGTAGAATATACAATGCGTAATACTTTCAATTACAATCAATTCTTAATAGGCTATAAGCTTCCTTTTTAAGGACTTTAATTGCATCTTTATATAATTTAAAACGAGCTATAAAAATAACAGGGTTTAATTTTAAGTAAAAGTGAAACCCTGTTATTTATTACTCACACACTTTAGAATGAGTGTCTATTTAATATGTTTGGAGATCAAAGTATTCACAAAAAGAATGTTTCCAATGTTGTCGTATCTTTCAAAAATCGCTGTTTCCTGTTGACTTTTAAGCATGCCTTCATGAAAACCAATTAATGTTAAATCTGCATCTGCCGAATATTCATTAATTAAGTCATTTCTACTTTTATTTTCGTCAATTGGTAAAACGATGATATTGTTTGCAGAAATAGGCATACGCCCACTGGAAGTAAGTTCAATCAAATTTTGTTTTTCTTTGTCTAAATTTTCCTTTGGAAACGTTGCGAAAATTTTAATTTCCCCTTTTTTCCAATCAGGATGCCCTAAAATGATGTATGATAATAATATCATTAGGTTCGCATTATCATAATCTTCTTTGCGTATCCAAACATGAATAGATCTTTTATATCCAAAACCTTTATCTGAAGAAGCAAGAATGCATAAATCATAATTGGCAGTTTTTAAAATACTGAAATTATCTAAAATTGAAGTTAACCACTCATTTTCTCCTTTTTTAAATTCAAAAAGCATCATATTATTGGGTTGCCCCGAAATTCCAGGTTGTTGAATTGCCTGAATTATGGCTGCGGTATTTGAAGGTGAAATGATGGTTTGCAAAAACACGTTATTATTGCTGCTAGAAGCAATTTTTATCAATTTATCAAGTTTTATATCTGCATTTTTTTTGGATTCCTTAGAGAAATATTCTTTTTCAAAATGAATGTAAGTACCAAAGCCATAACGATAAGAAATCCATTTCATAATATCTAATGCACCATAACGCTCAAAACTATCTTTAGAAAGGCATAATACTGCCGGCCTCCAAGATTCTTCAGCTTTTTCTTTTTTAGTTTTTTGAAGAAATACATGCATTTTTCTGCTAAACTGATGTATTACGCCTTGAAAAATAGTAGACATTCCCTTTGTTGAGTCATTTTTCTTAGTTATGTAAAAATAAAGAACAATCATCAAGGCAATTGCTGCAATAGCATAAGGTGTATTTATTTTAAACATTAAAAACACACTCATTACAGCTCCTAAAAGAGATAAATACCATTTAGATTTAAAGGATGGTCTATAAGAAGGATCTGCAGCAAAATGTTGCATAAATGAAATTAAACAGAGTGAGCCATAAGTAACCATAAAAAACATAGATATAACTTCAGCGACGGCATTTACATCACCCATCAATACAAATATCAAAGCAATTACACTTGTTAAAATTGTGGCATTTCTAGGTTCGTTATTTTTAGCCGTTCCTTTAGCAACCCATGAATTAACAGAATTGTTAGGAAAAACGTTGTCTCCTCCAATAGCTTGTAAAGTTCTTGGTGCTACCATAAAAGATCCAAGAGCAGAAGAAATTGTTGCGGCCGCTAAACCAATTGGTATAATTGGTCCCCAAAGTGCAATTTTACTCATTACTAATTGGTCATTCACTAAATCAAATGGACTGGCAGAGGAAGTTAGTTTTAACGCAATAAATACGTAAATAATCATTCCTACTATAGTGGCTGAAAGTGAACCTAAGGGAATCGATTTTTTTGGATCACGCAAGTCTCCAGAAAGCCCAACACCAGCTGTCATCCCAGTAAAAGCTGGAAATATAATGGCGAAAACATAAAAGAAACTTTTGTCGGAAGTAACTCCCTTAAAAATTTGAGAGTTATCAAAAACTTCACTAAAAGGTGTAGAACCCGCAAAGAAAAGCAGTAATGAAACTGCTAATATGGCAACAACGACATAGAGTGCTTTCATGCCTAAATCGGCTCCTTTTGTAACCATTAACCAAATTAACAATAACAAGGCAGGAATGCTGAATAATCGATTGTCATAAAGTACATATCCAAATTCAGAAGCTACCCATGGTTTTAGGGCTTCAAAAGCTTCGGCAAATGCGATTACATAAAAGGCTACACTAATGGCTTGTGATAAATAAAGTGTTATTCCAATTGCAGCACCTATGTTTAATCCGAATGATCTTGAAATGATAAAGTATTCTCCACCTCCTTCTACTTTTTGGTTTGTGGCAATTTCAGCAAGTGCCATAGCTGTTGGAATAGTAACCATATGGCCAATAATAATAATTGCCAAAGCTCCCATAAAACCTACGGAACCTACTGCGAACCCAAACCGCAGGAACATGACAGCACCAAGAATGGTTGATATGGCTGTTAAAAAAACAGGTAAAGTACCAAAATTGGCCTTTGCGGAAACCAGTGTTTTACTCATAAAGTTGATTTAATTAAGTAGTAAAATTATATAAAAACGGACAACAAATAAATAAAAAAACAATTATTAAATTGATTCTGAATAAAATTAATCTTTTCAGATTGATTACTTTAAAAATTATGGCATTATCTTTGAAATTCAAAACTGTTACTTAATTAAAAAAAATAATGAAGAAACAATTGCTTTATAATTTTATTATATTTCTCAAAATTTGAGCAATCAATTTATTAAAGATCAAGTTAAATTATAATAAAAAATCGTGTATCATATAAGGGTATTTATAAGTTTTGGAAGAATTCTAAAAGAACCTTGTCCGGATTCTATTAATCCTGAAGTTCAGCATGTGCGTTATAAAGATGCTGTGGAATCAGGAAAATAACTTTAAAAATGTAGCTTAATTTTTTGGCGTGTTTTAGTTACATATCTAAGCCTAATTTGAATATATTATTGTTGCCTATTTATTCAGCAATTTGGGAATTGGTTCTTTTCCTGGTAACTTTTTTTGTTCCTTTTTCTTCATGACATCTTCAACAATTTTAAAAATTTGCTGTTTAATATCTTTATATTTTTTTACATAAGCTTTTACCTCTTTTTTCAATTTTTTATGATTTTCTCTAAAGTTTTTATTACCGGTAACGCTATCGTTTTTAATCAAATCATCAAGAATTTTTTCTTGATCATTAATAAGGCCCAAAAGTGTGGTTCCCATGTTTTTTTGAACAGCAATTTGCTTTACATTTTCTTCAATTTTTTTATGCAAACCAATAGCCAAAACATCAATGTAATTGTCACTGAGTAAATGTTCCAAAAAACGTATTTCATCTTTAATAAGTTGAATTTCAGAAACCCAAAGTTTAGAATCATGGTGTAATTCTTTTGAACTTTTTTTTCTGCCAAACCAGTCTTTTTTTATTTTAGTTTTCATTTTTTTTTAAGGAATTAGTTGTTTTCTATAAAGTTAAATGCTAAAAGTGAAGAATAATCTGATATCCATCAGTTTTTTTATAATAAATAATTATTTGAGGAGGCCATTTTAAGTAGTTTTCTAGTGGCAAATGATTCCACAGTATCACTTTTAGGCACTTGAACAAATTGAATTTTAATTTCCATAATATAAATTTTTAAATTGAAATTATAAGAGTAGTTAAAGATATTCAATACAGTTACAATTGCCAATGATATATATCAAATACAGCAACGCTAAAACTAAATTTAGTTGATGAAAATAAGCGTGAAATCTCTTTAGAATTTACAGATTCGCCAACACTTTTTTAAGTTTATCGCCAATTTCCACGGCAATTGGAGCCAAAGATTCATTTACCACGGCTTGCATGGAAACACTCGGATTTATGGCAGAGACTTCAATAATTCCGGCTTCTTTTTCCTGGACAATTACGTTGCAAGGAAGCATTGTTCCAATTTTATCTTCAGCCTTTAAAGCTTTGTATGCAAAAGGTGCATTACAGGCTCCTAAAATTCTGTAATTGTAAAAATCCACATCCAGTTTTTTCTTTAAAGTCGCCTTTATGTCTATTTCTGTAAGTACGCCAAATCCTTCTTTTTGAAGCGCGTCGGTTACTTTTTCTATGGCTTCCTGAAAGTTTACATTATTTAATATTGTTGAATAGTAGTAGTTCATTATTTAAGATTTTTGAATTTATAATCGTTTTTTATAAATGAGAAAGGTACGGCAATTATCTCTTATTAAATGTGATATCAGAGACACAAAATTTTAACTTATTGTTTTTGAATATTTTATGAATTTTAATTGTAACAATTATTTTTTGTTGCCATGAATAGGAATAGTTCCTTTCTATAGTTTTAAATTTTTTGTTTAATATAGCGAATGATTATTTCGACAGCTGTTTTTTAGGGAAAGTGTTAAATTAAAAACGGAGAAACTTAAGTTTCCCCGTTTTCTTTGTAAAGAAATTAATTTCACGGGCTAACATAAGTACTATTTTGCTGTACACTTTACCTCTAAAATGCTACAAATACATAACGATAATCCCTATTTTTAATTCTTCACAATGTCCTTGCAATTATGCTACAAAGAGTCAACCTTAATTATTTAAAACAATAACTTTTAGATAAAAACAGGAAGCCGAAACTTCCTGTTTCCTGAAGAGATTAAGTTAGTTTTATAACGCTCAACTAATTTTTAATAGCGTCTCATTTCTGACACAATACTAAAATTAATTCTGCTCAAACAATGACTTGAAACCCTTCATATTGATCTTCATTATTTTTCAACAATAAAGACCTTTTTTTTTAGAAGAAGCAGGAGGTTTTAAGTTCCTGCTTCCTGAAGAGGTTAGTTACTTTTATAACAATAACTAATTTTTCATAACATCTTATTTCTAAAAAATTACTAAAACTAATTTCAAACAAACAATAACTCGTAACTCTTCATATTGATCTTCATTATTTCTCAACAATGGAGACCTGTTTTAAGATAGAAGCAGGAGGCCTAAACCTCCAGCTTCTATCTTGAAGAAATTAAGTTGTTTTAATAACTTTTCTGTAATTTCTTATGTCACCTTATTTCTAAGACAAAACTAAAATTAATTTTAGTTATGGACATCTTAAACTCTTCAACATAGACCATATTGCTATGTAAAATGCAAATTTACATGCGTGGGGAAAATTTTTGTTTCTAAAAAAATCAATGAACTTTTAATTTATTGATGTAAAATTAACATCATAATATGGAGATTGAAATGATATCCATCAATTTAGCATATGATTGTTATCAGTTTTTGAATTTTTTTTGCATCCGGTTTTTTCATTGGAAAATTACAATTCCATAACCCATATTTAATAAAAATAAGCCTATAAAAAAAAGCAGCATATAAATTACCTGAACAAATTTAATGTTGAGATAATCCAAATATGAAACAGTTCTTTTTGGAAAAATAAACAGTGACAATCCTATGAGAAGTGCTGTCCAGCCTATTAAAGTAATAATCAGTCTCCAATCGGCTTCCCAAATATTATGAAATAAAATATTCAGCAATCCAATAACAATAGCCACAAAAGAAATGACAATAACAAATTTTTGGTCTTCTAAATCTTTAATAGCTTGTACGATTCTTTTTGGGTTGAAGCTTAATATTAAAAAGAATATAATTAAATACCATCCCCAAAATTTGGCTAAAAATATAGATATTTCATCCATGTTTGTAATATTTGATTTCTATTCGTGTAAAACTAAAAACGGAACGTCGGTATGATAACTAATCTGTTCTACCGTAGGCCTGAATAAAATACGTTGAAAAAGATTAAGGTTCTTGGCAATCATAATAATCATATCAATATCTCGACTTTCTACAAAAGATTGCACACCATCTTCAATTTTTTTATTGGTTATTTTATGAAAGCTATGTTTTTCATCCTCAAAGAAAGCATTTAAAAATTCTTTATTTTCTATTTGAAAACCGGTAACTTCTTCATATTCATTGATAATATGTAAAATTCTCAATGAGGAATCATGCATTTTGGTAAATTCCAAAATGTTGTTTAAAATTTTTGTTGGATAAAACATGTTATAATCTGTTGGAAAAGCAATTTCTTTAATGTTTTTAAACTCAGCATTTTCAGGAACAATAAGTATTGGACATTTTACTCTGGTGAGTAAATCACCGGTATTACTGCCCATCATAACTTTTTTTAATCCTGTTGCGCCTTTTGTTCCCATAACAATAAGATCTATATTTTTTTCATGAACTTGGCTTCTTACACCATCAATAAAATAATCATAATTGTTAAGCGTGTAAAATTTATGCTTTGGGTTGGGTGGTAATTGATCTATTTTTTCAATTAATTTCTTTAATTTGGTTTTAGCTTGTTTTAAAACAGCTTTGTCAAGAACATCAATAGCCGGATATGGTGCTATAGGAGATTCGGCACTTGCGTAGTTGTAAATTAAAGTAACATGCAATAAGTAAAAATCGCATTCGTTGTTTTTAAAAAACACTAAAGCGTATTTTAACGCATTCCAGGAATTTTCTGAAAAATCGGTTGGAATTAAAATATTTTTCATTTGGCAGGTTGAATTATAGTTATATCTAAAATTAGACCCTAAAATTTTAATGTAAAATGATATATATCAATGGAGATAATTTGTGTAAAATTATATTTCAGGTTAATTCACTTTTTTTAACTTTTCAACATTCAAAATTTTAATATGTCTTCCTACTATGTCAATAAGACCGTCTCTCTTAAAATCAGAAAGTGTTCTTATAAAAGTTTCGGTGGCAATACCGGCAATACCGGCAAGATCTGATCTTGATATTTTTGGATTTTCGTTATGCGCTATTTTCATTTTTTTCGAAAATTGCAACAGTGTATTTGCTGTTTTTTTTCGAACAGAACTATAGGCCATTTGTAGTAATTGGTTTTTGATTTCCGAAATGTTTTCTGTCAAGTGATCTATTAATTCGAAAGTAACTTCAGGGTTTTTTTGTAAAATACTTTTGAATTCACTTTTTAGCAATCGTAAAACTTTTACGTTTTCAACGGCGGCAGCAGATTCCTGGTAGGCGAGATTGTTTGAGAAGGACATAAAACCAAAAAAGTCATCCTCTTTGTGCAATCCGGTAACTAATTCTTTTCCTTGTTCATCAATCTTAAATGTTTTTACGATGCCTTCACTTATTAAAAATATAAAATTGGAATTGTCTCCTTCTTGGTAAATAATCTCACCCAGATTAAAAGAGAATTCATCCACATTGTCTGAGAAAAATTTTTTAAGGTGGTCTAGTGTTTTTAGCTCATTTTCTGAATAATAAAGTTCAGTGCTTCCAACTTTATCATGATTTTCTTTAAGAATGGAAACCCTTGCTAATCTGCTTTCTATAGCGCTGAAGAGTTCAGATTCATCAAATGGCTTGGTAATATAATCATCGGCACCTAAATCCATTCCTTTGCGGATATCTTTATGTTCTGTTTTTGCAGATAAAAATATAAATGGAATATGTTTGGTGTAGTGTTCTCTGGAGAGTATTTGAAGCACTCCATAACCATTTAGTTCAGGCATCATAATGTCACAGATAATAAGATCGGGAAGTTGTTTTTTAGCTTCAGTAATGCCGATTTTGCCATTTGCAGCAGTAAATACTTTATAATTTGCCAATTCTAATAGTTCGGCAGTATTTTCTCTAACTACTTCATCATCTTCTATTAATAAAATTTTTTTCATGATTCTATATTTATTGGTAATTCAACAAAAAATTCAGAACCTTTATTTTCTATGCTCTTAAAATCAATAGTTCCGCCTAAATTTTTCAAATGGGCTTTAACAATATTTAAACCAATACCAGTTCCCTGAATATTCAATACGTTCTCTGCTCTAAAATAGCGATTAAATATGAATTTTTGATCATTTTCGGGTATCCCCACCCCTTTATCTGTAATTTTAAAAATAATAATATTTTTATTTTTAGAAATTTCTAAATCAATTTCTGTATTCTTAGGAGAATATTTTATGGCATTATAGATGATGTTATTTAAGGCGAGTTCTAAAATTTTTTCATCCTGACACAGCACGTAATCTGACGTATTTTGTAAAACGTTTATATGCTGACCGCTTTTTAAAAGCATATTGGCATTGTAAACCACCTCATTAATTACTTTGCTTAAATTAAAGACTGTAAATTTATATTTTTCATTGGTTGAATCTAAGCGCTCTAAGGAGATAAAATCATTTAAAATATTATTGAGATATTGTACTTTTTTTGTGATTGTTTTTAAGTGTTTGTCTCTTTTTTCTTGTTGATTGCTCAGTTGGTATTTTTCCAATAAAATTGTAGAAGTTAAAATACCGCTTAAAGGCGTTTTAAATTCATGGGAAACGAGTGATAGAAATTTACTCTTTAATTCATTAAGTTCTCTTTCTTTTTTTAAGGCGTCTTTAATTTTATTTTCTACTTCAATTCTTCTTTCTAATTCTTTTTTATAATTAAGATTTGCTTTTTTTAATTTTTTGATGGTTTTTTGCAATTCGACAGTTCCTGTTTGAACTTTTTCTTCCAATACAACCTTTATAGAATCTATTTTTTTTTCAGTTTCTCTTCTAATGGTCATATCAAGAATTAGAACCATAACGTACTCTTTTTCATAAATAGTAAAAGGATTTATCCCAATTTCAATAGGAAATTCTTCATTATTTTCTTTTAGACCGAACAAATACAATCCACGCGTATTTCTTTTGCTTTTCATCCTGCTTGTAAAATAGACGAATTGATTTTTATGCGTGGTTTGGTATCTTAAAGGAATAAGGATATTTAAAAATTGATCTTTTAACTTCCCCTTTTTATAACCAAATATTTTTTCAGCCGAGGAATTGGCAGTAACTATTTTTTGCTTTTCATCAATGATGATAACACTTTCAGGAAAAGCTTCAAAAAGGATATTAAATATATCTTGATTTTGACTAAGCACCGTGTTATTATTGATTTTAAACAAATTTAATTTTAGATAAAAGGTAGTAAAAAAATGAATATGATAGATTGAAAATTTGTAAAACTTTTAGAATAAATAAGGCTTTCTGAAAAAAGCGTCCACAATGAAGCTAAATTTTATCAATATCATTTAATTATACATTTATAAATATTATCTTTAAGATGGAAAAGCCCAGTAAACTTTGTTAAAAAGTAATTAGGAGCTGTTTGTATTTTGCAGAAATGCAATTGGGTAAATTAAGTCATAAATTCTAATACAATAAACTAAAAAAAGAGTTATGCTGACATTTAAAAATTTTAATATTGCTGATTGGTTTTCATTTTACAGAATTGCTGCTGCACCATTTTTATTGCTGATTTTATGGCTGGGCAATCGGGAGCTTTTTACTTGGCTTTTGTTGGTGAGTTATTCCACTGACGCCATTGACGGTTTTATAGCTCGAAAATTAAAAATAACAAGCCCAAGAGGATCACAGTTGGATTCTTTTGGTGATCAAATTACTTTTGTAGTTGGATTAATTGGCGTTTTAATTTTTGAATATAATTTTATAAAAGAACACTCTTTTTTTATAATGCTTGTTTTAATGCCTTATATTTTTCAAATGATTATTGCGTTTGTAAAATATGGAAAAGCCACCGCTTTTCATACGTATTTAGCTAAACTATCAGCAATTGTGCAAAGTGTATTTATTATTTGGTTGTTATTTTTTAGTCCAGTTTACTGGTTGTTTTATGTAATGATTGTATTGGGTTTATTGGAAACAATAGAAGAAATTACGCTTATTTTTATGTATGATAATTGGGTTGCCGGGGTAAAAGGAATTTATTGGGCAATAATAGATAAAAGGAGACTAAAAAAAATCGATAATACAAGATAATACAAATTAACAAATTATATCATGCGCTCCTATTCATTCTTTACCATTATTCTTTTATGCTTACTGATATTGCTTGTAGACACCTTGGCATTTTATTGGTTGCAATCCATTACTCAATTAATTCATTCGACAAATATTCAAAACTTAATTAATATTGTTTTTTGGGTATTTACTATTGCACTGGTTGCTTCAATAATTTTATTAAAAAGCCGATTGGACACTATGCACCCTTATAGGAAACAATTGCTGGTAACTTCGCTTTATGGAATCACAATTGCCTCTTTTATTCCAAAATTAATTTTCGTGCTTGTTATTTCTGTCCTTTATTTCACAAACTATGTTTTTTCTGATGAAAAATCTCTAATTATAATTCCTGTTATTGGTTTGTTTTCATGGGTTCTTCCTCTATGTGTAATTCTTTATAGTATTTTTAGAACGCTTTACCGATTTAAAATACACCGCATTAAAATTAAATTTGAAGATTTACCGGCTCCTTTTGAAGGATTGTGTATTGTCCATATTTCAGATCTTCATTTGGGAAGTTTTAAATCTCGCCATCATATTTTGGATAGGGCCGTTAAAATAATTAACCATTTAGAGCCCGATTTTATTTTTTTTACCGGTGATTTGGTTAACAACCATGCATGGGAATTAAGAGGCTGGCAAACGGTATTGAAAAAATTAGTCGCTAAAACTGGCAAATATGCTGTTTTGGGAAATCATGATTATGGTGATTACAGCGAGTGGAAAAATGCCAAAGCGAAACTATCTAACTTTGAATCCATCAAATATTTTTATAAAAAAATAGATTTCAAGTTATTGCTTAATGAATCCGCTGTTATTGAAAAAGAAGGTAAAAAAATAGCCATTTTGGGTGTTGAAAATTGGGGGAATCCGCCATTTAAACAATATGGGGATTTAAAAAAATCCTTGAAAAGTGTTTCCGATATTCCGTTTAAAATACTGCTTTCCCACGATCCGTCACATTGGAATGAAGAAGTTACCAAAAAAACGAATATTGCGCTCACGCTTTCCGGCCATACTCATGGGATGCAGGCAGGGATTAATATAAAAAGTAAAAATTGGAGTCCTATTCAATATAAATACAAACAATGGGCCGGGTTGTATAAACATTTTAATCAATACTTATACGTAAACAGAGGTTTGGGCTGGATGGGATTTCCTGGAAGATTGGGAATGCGGCCTGAAATTACCCTTATTGAGCTTCAACAATAGCGACGAAAGGTAGTATCCTACTTTTTATTTGCTTCTTCTTTGCGCTTTTGTCGCTCTAACTTTCTGAAATAACCTCTAAAAAAGAAGTTGTGTTTTAAGGCTTCCATATTTTCGTTTAAACGAATGCTGCCTTCTTTAATGTTTTTAACCGTTTCATCAATATTATTGACTAAAACGGTATCATTAACCATATAGTTTAAAGCACCATCACTATTTTTCACATTCAAAACAACATCATTTAAATTGTTAACTACAGAATCAATTCCACTACTTGATTTTTCTAAATTAGTAATGACTGATTTCATTTTATTTGCTGAAATGGTATCACTTAACAGTACAGCAGCAAGGCTTTCATCATAATTAATTGAGTTAATAATGCTTTTTAATTCCTGAATGGTTTTTGTGGCTTCTGAACTGGACGTTTTTAAATTTATAACAATATGTTTTAAATTTACAGCCAATTCCTCATCCTCAATCAGCATACCAAGTGCGCCTTTTCCTTGTTTAATGCTTTTTGTAATTTTCAACAAATCTGAAGTTAACAGGGCGGCGTTATCATTGGTTGTATTTAATGTTTCAAGCATATCAGTGGTTGATATCTTACTGTATGATTTAATAGTGTCACCTGGTGTTATTGCTGCTGAGACTTCTTTTCCAGGCGCAATATTAATAATCATACTACCAACCAAACCATCTGAACTAATACCCGCTACAGCATTCTTTTTTATGTGATTTAGCATTTTATCTTCAATAATCATTTCAACACTTATAATGCTGTCATTGATCATCGTTATACCTTTCACCGTTCCTATATTTATTCCGGAATATCGAACGTTATTTCCTAATTGCAATCCATTCACGTTATTAAATAAGACACTTATTTTAAATGTTTTGCCAAAAAGATTTTGTCGGTTTCCAATAAAATAAAGTGCAGCAACAAGAATAATTGTACTTAATATAACAAATAAACCAAGATTGAATTTTTGAGAATTTGACTGTTTCATAGTAATATTATTTAAAAAATGCTTGAATTTTTTCATCTTTATTAGAAGACAACTCTTCAAAAGTTCCTTCGGCATAATTAATTCCATCAATCAATAAAATCATTCTGTTTGAAATTACCCTGGCGCAATCCACATCATGAGTTATAATTAGAGATGAGGTTTTATAACTCTGCTGAATATTTCTCATAAGTTCTATAATTTCTTTTGCAGTTATTGGGTCAAGACCTGTTGTTGGCTCATCATAAATGATAATTTTTGGCTTAAGAATTATTGCTCTTGCAAGTGCAATTCTTCTTTTCATTCCTCCAGAAAGTTCTTCAGGCATTAAATCAATGGTTTCAGTTAAACCAACACTTTCCAATGCTTCATTAACTAATTTAAGCATTTCTTCTTCCGTTTTATTTTGCTTTCGCATAGGGAATTCTAAATTTTCCCGAACGGTCATAGAATCATATAAGGCACTTCCCTGAAAAAGAAAACCCAGTTCTGTACGCAATTCATTAAATTCTTTTTGAGTTAGTTTGGTAATATCTTTACCCGTAATTTCAAGCGTTCCGCTGTCGGGTTGTATTAAACCAACCAAGCATTTTATCATTACAGATTTACCTGAACCGGATTTGCCCATTAACACCAAATTTTCACCCTCATACAATTCCAAAGAAAAACCGTTGAGCACATTGTTATCATCAAAGCTTTTTTTTAAATCTTTTATTTTTAAAATGGGTTTTATGTTATTTGTATTATCCATGTTTAGTTTAATGTTAAAAGAAAATATCGGAAACAAAAACGGCTATAAAGTCAATTATAAATAGAAGCATGGAGGTGTAAACTACAGCCGAATTTGAGGCTTCTCCAACACCAACAGTGCCTTTTTTACAATTGTACCCTTTGAAGCTTCCCACCAATCCAATTGCAAAGCCAAAGAAAAATGTTTTTACCGTAGCCGGAAGGATGTCTGAAAATTTAATGGCATCAAAAACCTTATTGAAATATAGCAGAAACGAAACATCTCCTTTTAAATTTTCCACTATTGCAGAACCAAATAATGCAATAGCATCTCCAAATATAACAAGTAAGGGAATCATTAATGTTGTCGCCATAATACGCGTAACCACTAAATATTTAAAGGGATTTGTACCGGAAACTTCCATGGCATCTATTTGCTCGGTCACGCGCATAGAACCCAATTCAGCACCAATTCCCGAACCTATTTTTCCTGCACAAATCAGCGAAATAATCACTGGTCCAATTTCTCTCACTATTGAAATACTCACCATGGACGGCATCCACGATTGTGCGCCAAATTCCATTAAAGTAGGTCTGGACTGAAGTGTAAACACCAATCCCAAAATAAATCCGGTTACACCCACCAATAATATTGAACGATTGCCCATATTATAGCATTGCCGCAAAAGCTCTTTGAACTCAAACGGCCTTGTAAACACTTCTTTAAAAAATCGACCTGCAAAATTTGACAAATCCCCAATTTCAATAAAAAAGTTTTTGAAAGAATTTTTTATTTGCAATGATGTAATCATCAGTTAAATAATTATTACCAACTCAAAGATAAAGATATTATTGATTTTTAAGGACTAAAATGATTTATATCAATTTTGAATCGATGAAAAATGGATAAAGTTGACAATGATTTTGAAAAAATCTAGATTTTTTAAAAAAACGGAAATCTTATTATTTCTTTTTAATAACAATTCAAAAAGTAAATCATAAAATTGAGAAAGAAAATCAATTTGCCGATGATATAAATATTGATAGTATTTAAAAAGATGAATTGAATTTATTAGAAGAAGATTATTCCGAAGAAGCGGATGGAGATTATGTATTTGATGAAGAAGATATGAAACTGACTTTTTTATTACCGATTCTATGGAAGAAATGGTTGCCCATTTAAATATACACGCTGTAAAAGAATTTGGATTGAAAAAAACGACGAAATCATGAGTGGGTTTTGTAAATGAAATCGGCTCGAGAAAGCAATATTAAAAAAAACAAAAGGAAACTGGAAGCTTCCTTTTATTTTTTTAAATTTAAATCAGCCTTATAGGAAGTCTCCTTCTTCGTTACATTTTAACCTCATTCTTTCATCCCCATTTTTCAAAACAATTTTATACATTCTAGTTATTTTTCCTGACATACCACTATCATAAAAACTAACCTTATATACGTCTTTTGCGAAAGTCCATCCTGGGTATGTTCTTGCAACAGATTCAATAACAGGTCTTGGCAACGCAACGTCTTTATATCTTTCAGCAGTTCTTAAAATAGTACCGTCTTTATCATAAGAGGCAAGTATGTATCCATCAGGAATATAAAAAGAGACATCATATGTGTCATATTCGTCTGAATAAAAATCGGCGTCTCTTACATCAAAAGTTGCTACTTTTGATTGTAACAATTCAACGGGTACTGAGGCGTTTGTTAGACCAACTTTGTTAAGGTATTTGTAATTTGTGGCGGATATTACAACTTCAGACAACTCTTCTGTCTTAATTTGACCATAAGTTTGGAAGGTTAACCCAAAAATTATTAACCCAAAGATTATTTTTTTCATGATTTAAGATGTTTTAATTAATAATTATATGAACTAATGAATACTTTTTATTTCAATTGTAATAAATTTATTATCAATATGCTTTAAACACAATGAGAATTATCAGTTAAAATAATGATATTAAAAATAATAAGATTAAACAGTGGATTGAATAAGTTGAATAGAATTTTTTTTTACTAAAGCAAAAAGCCTAAAAATTCATAAGAATTTTTAGGCTTTTTTTAGTCGGGGTGGCAGGATTCGAACCTGCGACCTCCTGCTCCCAAAGCAGGCGCGATAACCGGGCTACGCTACACCCCGAATAATTTCGGTGTGCAAATATAAGGCTAATAATAGGTTTTGCAAGCAATTATTCGAAAATAAGTTTATATGGTCTTTCGATGGATTCCTCTAACTCAAAAATCCCAATATTTCTGCTCTTCCTGATGGTTTCTTTTCCTTCAAAAAAAACTAAAATAGTGGGCTCTGCAAAAACGCTGTATTTTGCTGCTATTTCCGGATAAAAATTCATATCTATTTTATAAAAATCCATTTTTGGAAATTGAGTATTCAGCAAATGAAGAACTTTGGGCTCCAAAGCTTCACCTACATTGCAAGAATTTGTTGAAAAATATAATAAAATGGCAGTCGTTTCCAGTAAGGAATTTTCAAGATTCTCCAATGAATTTATGCTTTTTATTTCTTTCATTTTATTTAAAATATAATCATCAAATGTAACGTAAATTTCAATTTGAATTGTAACTATTGTTTCTTATTGTATCTAGTTATGATTGCATCATAAAAAATAATGAGCAAAGACGGAAACTTTTAATTAATTGCCATAAATTTGTTACCTATTAAAACAAAAAAGTGATTATGTCTGATAAAATTGAAAGAATTAAATGTTTGATTATTGGATCTGGCCCTGCCGGATACACTGCTGCAATCTATGCTGCAAGAGCAGATTTAAAACCAGTAATGTATACGGGAATGCAAATGGGGGGACAATTAACAACTACTACTGAAGTTGATAATTTTCCAGGATATCCAGAGGGTACTGATGGAACTGCCATGATGGAAGATTTAAAAAAACAAGCGGAACGCTTTGGAACTGAAGTTAGATTTGGAATGGTTACCGGCGTAGATTTAAGTAAAAAAATTGGCGGCATTCATAAAGTTTCTGTTGATGAATCCATTCAAATTGAAGCCAATACTATTATAATTTCAACAGGAGCTACCGCTAAATATTTAGAAATTGAAAGCGAACAGCGTTTAATTGGTGGTGGCGTTTCTGCCTGCGCAACGTGTGATGGTTTCTTTTATAAAGGACAGGAAGTCGTGGTTGTAGGCGCAGGAGATACAGCTGCAGAGGAAGCAACTTATTTGGCTAACCTTTGTAAAAAAGTCACTATTTTAGTCCGTAAAGATTATATGCGTGCATCAAAAGCGATGCAGCACAGGGTTGAAACAACGCCCAATATTGAAGTTAGGTACAATACCGAAATAGATGAAGTTTTAGGTGCAAAAGTGGTAGAAGGTGTTCGCGTTGTGGATAACAAAACGGGTAAAAAGGAAGTTATTGACATAACCGGTGTTTTTATTGCCATTGGGCACGTTCCAAATACAGATATATTTAAAGGTGTTTTGGATATGGATGAAACAGGTTATTTAATCACAAAGGGGAAATCTACCAAAACAAATTTACCAGGTGTTTTTGCTGCAGGTGATGTTCAGGATAAAGAATACAGACAGGCAGTTACTGCTGCAGGAACAGGCTGCATGGCCGCTTTGGATGCCGAGCGTTATTTAGGATCGCTGCATTAAAATATAAGGAATTATGAAAAAAGCCTAAAATAATTAATTTAGGCTTTTTTTTTATTTATTGAATAATTAGTAAACGTTTTCGTAATTTCCAACAATAATTGGTTAAACAGGGATTTTTATCATGTAATTTTGTATTGTTTTAAAATAGAATTATGGAATTATTTTCTAATAGTTATTTTGCCTTATTTCTAATTATTTTAATTGGATTTTTTATTGGCCGGATAAAAATCAAAGGAATTTCATTGGATGTTTCTGGGGTTATTTTTGTAGCCTTGGTTTTTGGACATTATGGCATTATAATACCTAAAGATTTTCAAAATTTAGGGTTGGTAATTTTTATTTTTACCATTGGAATTCAAGCCGGTCC
>Ga0209414_1000092_pt1 | contig 37919 bp, 59 predicted proteins | sample LakVidmifraction_4_FD_181154 | JGI IMG/M metagenome (GOLD analysis project Ga0209414, IMG submission 181154) | Hypersaline microbial communities from Lake Vida, Antarctica - Brine Hole Two &gt;0.2 micron (SPAdes) (version 2) | ecosystem: Environmental > Aquatic > Non-marine Saline and Alkaline >...
TAAATGAAGCTGTGGTAGCGGTCAATACAGCGCTTAATGGCTGATAAATAGTATCGAAATACGTCTTTAGAGCCAGTTTGATGTTGGCCCAGGTAATCTTTTTGTCAGTTCCAGTAGCAGCGTCACCTGTATCTGAAACGTCTGTAGTCATGTATAAATCACCGTCAGCTGGTGAACTCAGTTCGTTTCTGTCAGGTAGTATTGCCATATATAAATATTATACCCTATTTTTATCAACCCAAACGCCAGCAGCTGTGGCTTGTGCGAAAACAAAATCTTGACCATTAGAAAATACAAAATCAGTACCGTTGGAAAACACAAAGTCTATTTCTGGTGTACCAGCAATATTTTTATCAGACCAAATCCCTGTATTTTTTACTTTGTCTACGAAATCAACCATTAACAAAATTATAACATACAAAAAAGATGGGTTATGCCCATCTTTCGTTTATCTTTTTGATTGTATCTTCAGTGTACATTTTGGCTGGGCCATGAGCTGTCTCTTTTACCGTGTGTGAGTAACGAGCAAGTACGTTGGAAACGCTGGCCTTGTCTTTGTATGGTGCGCCGGTGTTTGTAAGTAGTAGTTCGTTGCGAAAGATTTCTCCAATTGTGTATTCGTTCATAAGTTATTTTAGGTTTAAGATTTCTTCTACGGTTTTGAATTTTCTGATAATTTTGATTGCATCAGCAACACCATCAAGATAAGTGCTAAATTCCTGTTTAGGAAACGTAAAGCTGCCATCTTTTTCAGTCTCTAGACAAGCATTTTGTAGCTTATACAAATCTCTGATTTCTTTTTTTGTTGCCATAATCAGTTTGTTAGTTGTGCGAATAATTTCTTCTTGTACCCTTCAGCTTCACGCCAGTTTCTGAAAATATCACCAGCAGTATCTTTGAAATAGACTTCATAATACTGCTGGTGACCAATCAGAATTTGCCTGGTGGCTATCCAGTGCCAACTTCTAGGCATCAGTTTTTAGTTTAGCAACCAAGTTGTCTACGAATGCTGAAGCTTCTTCATTGTTGTAGAAAACAACTTCAATCTGAATTGACCTGTATGAATTTGTTACTTCAAATTCTGTCCCTTTCAATTTTAATCCAAGAGAATAAGCCAGTTTGGAACGCTCCTCATTTCTCTTTTTTTGACATCTCATATCTTCAGCATATCGTTTGTACTTATCGAATGAACAGATTGCTTTACTGAGAAGTTTTTCGATACTGATTTCACCTTCATCATTTGATTGAATAAATGATTTTGGTCCTGACTTGTTTTCAAAATAAATTCGAAACTTCTTACTACCATAGTCATAGCAGGATTCATTCATCACACTGATTTCAAAAGGGTAACTAGAGTCACCCCCTGACCAAGGGGATTGAATCTTGGCGACTTTGTTTTCAGTGAACAATTTTTCTAAAGCTAGTGTAGTTTCAGAATTGTCTACAGTCTCATAATCACTACCCATTCGGGTTTTTCCAGTTTTAAATGTTGCGGTAAATGTTTTCATAATTAGTCTTGGTTAACTGGTGAAACAGTGTGGTTGATAATGGTTTGTAGTAAATGGTTGTAGTCACCTGACTGAGCTTCAGTCATTACTTTCTCGATTGCTGATAGTGAGCAGCCATTTTTACGAGCAAGCTTAGTGAACCGGCCCAGGATAGCGAAAGCATTTCCATCTTCACCTTCAAGCTGCATAGGTACTTCTAAACTTTCTACTTCAACGTAGTCACTTAGTTCCAGGATAGGTACTTGGGTGACGATTTCGCCGGTCTTGGTGTTTTTAAATAGTTGTGATGTCATAATTTTGATTTGGTTTAAGTGGTTAATTGGAGAAGGTCTTTCCCAACCTTCTATACTAAGTATATCACAGTTGGCAACGGTTTGCAAGCTTTATCTTTCAGACATTAAGATGTTCACATCTTGTTTAGCGCTACGTAGTGCTTCAAACAGCATGGTGTGAATCCTGTCTAGCAGCTCCATTGAATGGATATTGATTGCGCCGTCTTGAAATACAGTAGTGTAATCATTTAGTGACTGAGCGCACAATAGCGAGAATTTTTGGTCTGCACCGCTGGCTGATAATGTTTCTTGGTAGTAGACAGTCAACCAGTCCCGGTCAAGAGTCCACTTCATCTGGCCTTTCTTAATTTGAGTAAAGAAGAATTGGTCCATGAATTTTTCTATTTGGATTTTCATAATTAGTTTTGAGTTAGAAACTGAGTTTGTATTTTCTCTTCTACGCTACTCAGTGAATTGGTAATGTCTTGGTCAGTGTAACCTTCTTCATTTTCTGCATAAGGGTCAACGAAATCATTGTCAATGTGTTGAACCTGAGCGTTTTGGATTGCTTGCATCACTACGCCATATTCCAAATCTGTAAGTGTTGGATTGCTAGTGACTTCACGCACAATCACTTCTTCAGAATGGTTGCAATAGTTCTGGCAATAAGTGACAGCGTCTGATAAGTTTTCTTTTTGGATGTACGACACATTTTTGCCGTTGATGATGATGAATGTTTTCATAATTATTTTAGTGGGTTATAGTCGTCTTGTAAGATTGTTCGGATAGCTTCACGGTCAACGCTGTCACCTTCAAACGGTTTGCCTGACTCGATGTACTGCATAGTTGCTTGATGGATTTGAGTGATGGTCACACCACCGCCTTCAAAATCGTTTGCATAAATGCCCACACCCTTGCCGTAGAAACTGTAAACGTAATTAACGAATTCAAAGATTTTAAATTTTGTGATTGAATCTTTTGTCATAATGATGATTTGGTTTAAGTGATAATTGGAGAAGGTCCTGCCTAACCCTCTATACTTAGTATAGCACGGTTGCCAACCGTTTGCAAGCTATATTATAGAAATGACACAACTATTATGTCGTGTCAAATCTATGGTTTCTAGTGACCGTAACCAGCAGCGGTTTGGTACTTTGGTTTACCAACCCATAGTGAACCACTTTTGTAGCCATTGAATGAAACGTGTGTACCATCTTTCACCCGGTACGTGCCATTCTCTTGTGAACGGTAACCTTCAGTGATGAAAGAATCTTTCACCGGCATGAGCGTATCTGAGTAGTCAGAATTTGATTCAACTCTTGAAGCATAAATGCGCATTAGTTCAACCGTTCGCTTGCCTGAAGTCTTGACCACTTGAAAGAAGTCAATGTTTGTCTGGTCGTACCCCCAAGATGTGTAGAGAATATCTCCAACTACTAGTGTTGATGGTTGCTCAGAAACTGACTTGCGGATAGCTTTTCTTTTTGATTCATTCTCAACATTCTGAACAATAGAATTGATTTTCAGTTCACGTGATTCAACTGAATGAAATCGACAGTGAATCAATGGCTTGTTAGATTTTCCAACAAACAGCATCAGTGATGGGTTACCATTTGATTCGTACTTGTAAGCTACGATGCCACTTTCAGTAGCGAACAGCTCGTGTTCGATGTCAGTGAACCTTGCCACATACATTCCACGTGTCACTGAGAATTTGCGAACGCTTGCTACGTTGCTGTTAAGTTTTTGTACTAATTCTTGTGTTGTCATAATTTTATTTTTGTTTAATTGTTTAATTGGAGAAGGCTTTTCGCAACCTTCTATATACAGTATATACCCATTGGCAACTGTTGTCAAGCTTTTTAACCCCTTGCAAACCGTTGCCAACTGTGCTATACTATAGGTACAAGTAAGGAACACTCCTGCACTCAGGTCGAGCCAATTTTATCAGCACCAATAATTCAAACTACAATTATGAAAAAATTCAACTACAAAAAATTCTGGAAAAAGTATTTCATAAAACTAACTATGAAAATCTTTGACCTACTATTCTTGCTAGGCATTGGGTCAGCCATGGGCTTCCAACTCATCCGCTACTAGCTTGCAAACCGTTGCCAACTGTGATATACTTAGTATGTAGTCAGGTGGCTGCCACAATTATCACTTAAACCAAATCATCATTATGAAGAAACAAAAAACACCAGAACAAATAATTGCCTTTCAAGAAAAGAACAAAAAGCATATTTCACTATTTGTTCAAGGTTTGAACCGGCAAGTTGCCCGGCGCATGAAAGAGAAGGGTGAAAAAAACTAATTCTTAGTTTCCTTTTTCTCGTCAACTTTAGAGTCATTAAGACCACGCACAAAAATTTGAGCGTGTCTTTTTTGTTTAGCTTTTGCTCGTGCGAGCAATTCTTTATTCAATGTAACCGGCATATTGTTCTGGTGTTATTGTACCCTCATCTAATAATCGTTTAGCAATCTCATTAAACTGCCCGGTCAGTTCTTCAACTGAAGGGTAGTTCGCCTTACTTGAAATAGTAGCATAGTCCACAACTGTTGCATACTTTGGCCCACCTAAGCTGTTATCCACGTAGTTGACTGTGACACCGTGCTTTTCTTCCAGTTCACGCACCACCTTTAGTGAATCAATATGATTTCCAGCCACCACCTTACTTGGCACAAGCCGGCCAGCTTCAGCTTCGTTGTTTAGCATTCGTGCTACCACACCATTTTCAAACGCATCTAGGGGGTCACGATATACATAATCAACTATGATGTCTTTGTTAGCAGCATGAGCTTCTTCAATCTTCCTCAAAGCTGACTCTATTGATGAGAGGTTTGAATCAAATACAAACGCTGCATCATCCATTTGTTCATTGACACCATTAAGTCCTTTTAAGGCTGAACTTTTCCCAGTACCAGAACCACCAGCGGTCATAACTACCGTTTCACCAGGATTCTTCAAAGCTTCAGTGAAAGCCTTTTTAGATAGGTATGAGGATGGCTCTTGAACGGATGCTGCATTACTTCCAACATATCCTTCATCTTTAAACAAAGTTCGGAAAAGGTCAGTGTTGATTACAGTTCCACCTTCAGTTTCAGCAATATTTTTATACTGAGCAAGTAATTCATCTTCTTGGTCCAGGATTTTGTTGAATGCTGCATCTTCAATCGCTTTATTTTCTGGTGTTAATGAAGGTTCACGTTCGAATGAATCGCTTTTGGATTGTCTAGCTACAGCAGCAGCTTCAGTTTTGGCTGCTGCTGATACTGCATCATCCTTCACTGTTTGCCCCGGCTTAAACGTACCTGGTGTTCCAGTACCTTCACCGATTGAATTGAGATACGCTTCGAATGATTCTTGAATTTCTTTCTGACTCGCTCGTGAACTCATGGCCCGGTCAAACAAGCCACCTACGTTGAAGGTTGCTACGTCTGCTGCTGTACCGGCACTAGATTGATTAATACCACGTGTATTACTTCCACTGAAGCCACGTGTTGGTGTAATATCATACAAATCTTCTAGCTGGTCAGTGACATAAATCAGCTTGTTTAGGTCTACCGTTGAAGCGTAACCATTGGCTTTAGCTGTATTAAGTACACCATCAATAACTGATTGTGGCCGGTCTGCTGCATTTCCTAGTACTCGTAAAGCTACTTCACTAATCTTTAACTCTTTAGCTGATAGTTCATCAAGGTTTCCCTTGTAGCCAAGTAGCTTCACCATGTCACCAAGTGGTGTGGACATTTCTGCATACTGCTTTCGCAAGGCATTGTAATCAGCTGGCATCAATTCACCAACTTGCTGTCTAGCAACACCAGCAATCTTTGATACTTCATCACTGAAAGTCTTTTCACGCTTTTGAACCAAGTCAAAATCTTTTAGTGTTCGCTGCAACCATTTATCCAAATCAGCTTCAGAATTTAAAGTACCATCCGATAGTTGGTCATATAGTTTTTGAATCTGAGGTACGTCACCTGAAGCGAGCGTTCCAGTGTTTGGAATAATTTTTGCATCCAAATCAAATTCTACTTGGTAAGTATCTCTCAGGTATTCATCAAACTGGCGAAAAGCCACCTCAGTATCAATGTTAGTTTCTGTGCTAAGTCCTTTTCGTCTTTCACCAAGTTGTGTACCTACTTTTTTTCGTTCCTCGATTATAAACTGAACCGGCTTCATGAACTCACGCCCGGCAATCACTTTTGGTTGCGGTGTGTTTGGTGTTGGGTCACTTTCTTTGGCTTTGGCTTGCTGTACCAATTCCCGGTAGATAGAAACTTCTTCAGGTGTTGAACGGTCAATCACATTGACTACTTTTTCATCTGCACCGTTCTTAATTAAAGTACCTTTTTCTTTGGGCATCTGAGCCATCCGGCGTGATTCACTCGCTGTTTCCTGTGCTTCACGTGAAGTTCGTGTGGCAAAGTCTTTGATTTGTGTAGCAGCACCTTTAACAGTATCAACCACTGGATTGCCAGCTGCTTCAACTGGATTTGCTGCTGTCAAAATGGCTTGTGCTGCATCCTGAGAAGTGCGTTCAACTACATCTTTACCGGCTGTTTTTGCACCGCTTCTGAGCGTGTTTTGGATGCTTCTGAGTCCCTGACTAGCTACTTGTTTCACCCCCACACCTCCGATACCAGCGGTCATAGTATTTGCTACTGGCGCAATAATATTGGTCAGTGTATATTTTTGTTCATCTGGCAAAGCTTCATATTGCTTAACTGCCCATTTACCCCATTCACTGTTCAAAGCTGCTTCACCACCTTGGGCAATTGCTCCACTAAGCTGTTCTTCAAATTCAGGCGTAGTCAAAAGCCTTCCAGCACCCGTAATACCTTCAGCAGCTAAATTGACCGCACCAGAAATTGGCGCTGTAAGCGCACCAGCAGCACGTTGAGTAACTGAAAGTCCAGGTGTAGTGAAAGCTTCTTTAATATTCTTTCCAGTGTCACCGATAACCCCTAGTGAGTTTTTAAAACTAGTTGCAACATCATTTGGAATATCAGAAATAACCCGGCCAAAAGTACTGCCTTGTTGATTTTGTTCTGGCACTCTTGGTGCTTTTGGATTGACTTGCTTTACTGGCAAACCCCTACCAAACTCTTTCATTGAAACTCGTGTCATAGCTATGGGTTAATTAATATTACTGAACCATCTGGTTGCATGATTCCTTGTCTACCGTAAGCATCTTCTATAACCTCGCCAACCACAAACTGTTTGGCTGGTTCAGTTAGACTCGACTGGTAAGAACCGTATGAAGTGGGAACTGCTATCTCCACATCCTTAGCCGGTACATCAACTTTTGAATAACCATATACAGTCAGTTGGTTTGAATTCAAATAATTATCAAAGTTTGTTTCCATCAAGCTGTCTAAACCTCTCAGTTTTACATCACCATTAGAACCAATTCCAAGTGAGTTGTTAAATGCACCTGGCACAAGTGCTGCATATCGGGCATATTCCTGCTCAGTAACAGCTGCACCAGACCGAGCCACCAGTAGTTTTGAAAGGAATTCTTCACGAGCTTGCTCATATTGAGTCATGGCCTGTGAAGGCACAAGGTTTGAAGCTATACCTCCCACTAAACCAGTACCCCCAAAGTTGGTTCGTTGCGCTTCATCCCATTTTTCCATCATAAACGGCAAAGTGTCATTTACAATTTCATTCATAGCGGTAATACCTTTTGTGGCATCAGCTGAAAGTACTGTAGACGGCAATCCTGTGTTTCGACTCACGATTGCACCATCTGGCTTCGGTAGTGAGCGTGCCAGTTCTGCAACCGCGCCAACTGACATTCCTTTTGGTAGTCCTGTTGGTAATTTACCAGTAGCAGCGTAGTCACTGGCAAAAGCAATCATATCAAGTGATGGTGCTGTGTTATCTGGTCCAACAGTCAATCCTAGTGCTGAAATAGCTGCTGCATCACCAGCTGCTGCCCGGTCAAGTAGTTCACCTGTTTGGGTTCTTGATGCTGAAGCACGACTATTGGCTGCTGAAGCGTTACTCTGATTTATGTTAGCCTGTTGAGCTTCCATCCGTAGTGCTAATTCAGAACCAGGTCGAACCTTAGCGTACAAAGTCACACCACCAGCTTCAACTTCAATCCCACCAGGAACTGGTGTTGGTGAAATGTCATAGCCAGCTTCAGTCAGACTATTACGCATTGCAGTTGTTTCTTCACGCTTTGCCTGAGCGCCCATCTTTGTTTTTACACCATCAATACTATCAGTAAGAGATACACCAGCATCAGCCATAAATTGAGCTGTTTCAGGTGAAATCATTAACTCTTTGAGGTAGTCAGCTGTAGCTTGTGCTGATTCCACATCTTTAACAGCCAAATTGCGTTCAGTTGTAGCGATAGCTGCTTGTTCAGCATCTAAATTAATGAGCTTATTGTTGTTCAGTTCAAGAATAGTGTTGTAATAACTCAATTCATCATTACGGTCAGCCACAACCGCTGCCACTGTGCGGTCAATCATAGCGTAGGCTTGGGTAATTTGACCGTTTCTAGCATCCATTACCGCTTGAATCACACCGGCCCGGCCTTGTACATCTGCCATTGTTTTTGACAATGATTTTTGTAGCACCTTGCCTGAAACTTGTCTGCCGGTAGCAATATTAATAAGCTCATTACTTTGAGTTAGTAGTGAATCTAGTTCGTTGGTCAGTTTTTGATTAGCTTCAAAGTTTTCGTTGACCTTTAGTTTTTCACGCTGCTTCTTTTCTAAATCTTCACGAAATGGCTGAGTCAATTCCTTACCTTCTTCGAGAATTTTCTCTTGTTCTTTTTCTAGTTTTGCAATATCAACGTCTAAAGCAGAATTCTGAGTCTTTAAAGTCTTGTCAAGAGTGGCTCGACTTGAATCAACAGCACCCTGAATGCTGTTTGTATTGGCTGTAATCAGCGGTAGCGCTTCCGGCTCAGGCAAGTTGACTGTAGGTGCTGGCGCAAGGTTTGTAGCCGGTACAGGTGAACTTACAGGTTGTGCAAGTGCTGTTGATAGCTGCTGATTAGTCATCCCACTGGCTTGCTCTTGCGTAACTGGCGAATCCTTTTTTTCTGGTTGCTTAGTTTGACCAATCACTTCTTTGCTAGTTGTACCATCTTCATTTTTAGTAGAACGGATTCTTTCACCTGTTTCTAGTTTCGTGTAAATTGCCATATTCAAATTATTATACCATCTTCTAATCCAGTTTTTTATTTAAATCTTCAACTTCTTTCGATAATTCTTGTACCGCTTTAACTAAAATTGGCACTAATTCGTCATACGAAACACCATACATAGTATCTTCTGAGCCATCAACAACTTCTGGTATGTACTCCATCAGTTCTTGCGCAACAAAACCAAGTTTTACAACATCTTCCCCTTTTTTAAATTTATATGAAACAGGTCTTATTTTTTTTATAGTATCCAAACCATATTCGATATCTTTAATATTTTTTTTTAACCGTCTATCAGAAGCTGTTGAAAAAAAGTATGAGCGCATGTATCCAAATGCTTTACTAGCAGAACCTAGTACAGCACCACCACCAATACCACCAGCATCAATAGATGGAATAATTGCTCCAGTCAATGTGAACTCACCAGCAGCACCTAAAGCAATCATATCTATATAGGCATTTCCATTTTCATCAACACGATTTAAGGCTATCTGCCCAGCAAGACCAACTCCTGTATTTATTGATTGAAAATTAAATTCTTCAGCATTAAATGAGCGATTTTCTAAATCACCACCTTTAATTCTTTTGTTTTTATTCGTCTGAAGTCTGCCACGGCTCATTTGACGCTTAAGATTGCTTATATTTTTATTATTTTGTTCAATCATAACTATTCTTCATCTACAAAATTAACATGCAGATTTTCAATTACTGGTGAGTTGTTTCCATCGGTAACGAAAACAAACCTGGCTTGAAGTGAGCCGACTTCAGGAACTGTACCCATTCCACGCAACTGCAACAGTTTATCATTTAGCTGTTGTGGGTGAGTCACATATGCAGCGTAATTATTGCTGTATTGCATAGTCAGTGAAGTGTCAGCTGGCATTTCAATGTAGTCAGCTAGGATTTCTTTGACTGACTTGAATTTGGCCCGGTCAGCTGGTGAATTCAGTACCATCGTTTCGATATACGCACCGTTATATTTCAAGCTCCAATTTAACTTATCAACACCTTGTGCGGTAGCTGATTTCCAGGATACGTAGACATCAAAACCTTGCACTACAATTGAACCAATCTCTATTCCGGCAAATTCACCAGAAGAAATTGGAAATGAAAGGTCCATTGTAATATTGTAGTCTTTTGAGTACTGACCGTATGCGTACACACCCTGAAGATTAGGATTTCCTTCTACATTAGTCAGACCAAATATTGGCACACCCATAAAGTAACCAACAGCATTAGCGTTCACCTTGCATCGTGCTGTTTTTGAATAGACACCGGGAATTCGTTTGTGCTTTAGTAGTTTTTCTCCATCGTAGTAGTGCATCTGACCGGAATCACCCACAATGGCGTATGTGTAATTATCTTCATCAAGAAAAGCGTGAATTTCATCTTCATATACAAAATCTTCACCATACCAAGTTGGTGATTCAGTATCCCATCGCAGTACACGTGATTTTCCGTTCACGTTGGTAGTACCAATTAGAAGGTCAACATCAAAGTTCTCCAAGATAGTGATTCGCTCAGGCTCTCGAATGCTAAAGTCTGACTCTAGTGTGATAACTCCGGCTTCATTTACTACACAAATCGTGTGTTTGTCACCAAAGTACAATCTGCCATTGGATTTCTTGACCGGGTGATACTTTTCATCACCGTTTTTAAACTGAGTTAAATAACCATTTTCATTTAAATTAGTAATATTTAGAATGTCAGCTACTGTTGTTCTTAATAACCAATCTTTGGTAGCAAAATAAACATACTGAGTCATTTCATCATCAAAAGTATTTTCATCTGGTCCATCAGCACCATCAGGTACAGCAAATTCTTCAGCACCCAGCACCGTTACTATAGGGTCAGCATCAGCTTGACCACTTGGACCTAAATCATATTGAAATACTGTTTCAGGGCTATCTTGTGTACCTACATAAAATTTACTATTATCAGGTGAAGCATTTAGTCCAAAGTATACACCACTTGGCAATTTGTATTCATTTCTAAAAACAGCCGTAGTGATATCCCAAGGTGTGGTCATTTCATATTTTCTAAGAAAAGAATTTGTAGTTGTAGCGATTATTGTTGTACCGTCTGAGGTGATAAACCCACCACCGCCGTATGTTAAATTAAGACCAGCACCAATATTAAACCCTGCTGTATATGTAGCTGAGGTGATATCCCACGCTGTGCTTAGGGTATATTGACGAAACTCTTGATTTGAACCATCCCATAAATACATTTCTGTACCATCTGGTTTGAAAACGATACCGTAAGCACGGCTAAATTGAGTACCAAAGTTGTAAGTGACACCAGTAGCTGAAGCTGTTGATATATCCCAAGCTGTAGACATTTCATATTCAACAACATTTGTAGTACCCATATCTTCACAGATATAAAATTTTGTTCCACCTGGTTTGAAAAACAGGCCACGTGAATTTGTGCCGGTTGCAAAAGTTTTGGTAGCATACGTGGCTGTAGAAACATTATAGGCTTCAGTTAAGGTGTATTGAAAAATTGCATTACTAACGTTCAGTACATACATTGATAAACCATTATCTTTAAAGCAATGGCTTATTCCAATAGAACTTATTTGAGCTTCGTAATTTTTAGACAGACCACTATAAGTTGCGTTAGTAACTTTCATTTTAAACCCAGGAATCGTGAGTGAACCAAGTAAGGTAAAAGTATCAGCAACTTCACGCCAAATCTTTCCCGATTCACTAGAGAACCAAAGTGTTGAACCATCAGAAAGTGGCAATGAAACTTTACAAAGCTCATCAACTACAGCACCTGAAATCTTACTCAGTGCTTGGTTTGCCTGAATCGCACCAGGTTGTGAACGGTAATCAACACCAACAAGCCGGTGAGCTGAACCTAGCACACCTGACCATTTAGTGTCTGATAAACCCTGGATGCCGTTTGGAAAAATATTCATATTACATCAAACTAGGGCCACGTGAAGTTTTTACCACATCGAAACTCGGCTCATCATCAATATCACGGTCCTGGAAATAATCATCAATGTCAGCTTCAATCTGAGTTATTTCATCGTTGATAGCACCCAGCCGTTCACGGTTATAGATACCGCAATAAATCTTTGATGCGTAGAGTCCCGGTAGACGTTCGAAATCTTGGTTGAATCCAACTACCCAGTCAATACTTGAAACTGTTGGCAAATCAATGGCTGCACCTGGCTGATACTCAATTTCCAATCCGGCTGTTGCGCCATAGTTTGGTGCTGGATATGGCATCAATGAAAAACCAATTTTGTCATAGTGAGTAGGTTCACCTGAAGCATTCAGGATATCATCATTTGTTTTGTTTCTATCAAGTGGCAATAGTGTTTTCATTACTCCATCACTACCTTTGATTCTTACTCTGAGAATCTTTAAGTGCTTTGTTTCTAGGCCGTAATTATCCTGACCGGCAACTAAATCTTTCACGGCAATTGGAATGGTAGTGCTGTTTGAACTGACATGCTTCCAGGTGCGGTCCTTCTTCATTATTCGAGAAGAAACTTTTGCCAATCCAAAAGCAAAGTTTCGCACCTTGTCTGCTATTGGGTAAGTATTGTCATTTGTTGAACACACAAAGTCCATGTCTGAAACCAGGTCCTGGTTATCTGTATCACCATTGAAATTCATATAGCTAAATTATACCACACACAAAAAACCCCATATGGGGTCTTAATGTGTTCAGTGGGCAATTGGTTACCAGCCTGAAACGTCTTGTGGTACTCGGTATGATGCAAGCGCTCCGTCTTGGAACATCTTTGCGCCAACTCCGATAATACCCTTTGGTAGTTGTGCGAATCCTTTTTCTTTTGAACCGATTTCCAGTTCCATGAATTGCATCACTAGGTCGATTGAACCTCGCATCGCAAGTAGAGAATCTTGACGTTGTGCAGAAACCACGTTTCCAACAGCTGTCATGTTTTCCTCAACCTTAATGTCTCCAAATCCTGCTAGTCCAACATTTGTTGATGCTGAAGTTGCAGTAATCTTTCGCTTGTTTCGAATCATAAATGCTCCTACAGCGTCAAAGTCAACGTAAGTTGTACCTGCACCAGCAGCACCATTGATAAGTGCAACAAGGTTTGCCTGAGTTGCAGCCGGGTTCGCACCAATCAGTACAGAACCAGCAGCAGCACCAGAAAGTGAAGCTACAAACTCAATCTTTCGGCCTAGAATTGTCCAGTCATCACCAGCTGTTGGCTGTGTAGCCATTGCTAGATTTGCTGAGAAAGGTAGGTTGTTGTTTTGAACAATTGTCCATCCCTTCCACGGTCCGATGATTCCAGTCTTACTCACCATGTCACCAAGTGGTGTTTCTCGTTGGTCACGTGCCTTTCGCAATAGTGCAACAGTTCGTGGTCCAAATACAGCTACTCGTTGGTTACTATCTGAAGGAATATCAAACGCACCTAGAGTACCAGCAGCATCTTCAAACACATCGTGAATGTTTGTAGTGGTCAAAGCAACGTATGTACCACCATTAAACTTGTGTTCTGCATTCACAAACTGTGAAGTGAAGATTTGTTCAGTTCGGTTGATAAGACCTTCTCGAATTCCTTTTGTACTGTGACCAAGTAGGTCATACATACTCTGGTTTCGTTCAGTAATATCAATCACTTCAGCAGCAGTTGGGAAAGTATCAACTTCCAGTGTCTGCTTTTCAGCGGTCTTCTTGTCAAACGTGATGTCAGTGTGAGCTACGTAGTCATGAATTGACGGATTTGACAGAATTGGCCGGTGTGCCTTTCGTCCATCAGTACTAATTACTGAAGTGAGGTCTTGGTTTGCGAGGTAAAGTGCAGACGTTTCTGTATAGAAATCTGACTGTAGGTTACCCCAAAATTCTGCTTTTGCATCTTCCATAAGCAATTTAAAGTTAAATTACGACTGGCTAAACAGTGCAATTAGTCTCGTGCTTTTGAGCGTAACAATCGTGCCTCATCCCATTCTGCCCTTCCTTCCTCAGTTGAGAAATTAAAGTCAGCTGGGTCAAGCGGTTGAGTTACGTCTACTGAAACACTAGACTTAGCACCAGCTTTGCCATTCTTTGCAGCATTGTTTACTTTTTGCTGTCGAGTTTCTTCTCCAATTTGGAACTGGATATAAGAATCTTGTTCAGCCTTACGGATTGAGATTCCTTTACGTTCAGCGATATCTTTGATTTCAGCCTTCAGCGCATCTGAATGGCTCATATCATCAAGGTCACGTTGCATAAATTCTTCTCGTGCCGCATTTCGTGCAGCTTCAGCTGGGTCAGCTGTTTCACCATCAGTTGACTTCTTAGCAGGTGTTTTGACTTCTGGTTTCTTACCTGAAATCTGGTCGCGCAAACTAATCTTTTGGCCAATAGCCTTGGATAGTCTGCTTCGACTTTCGACATCACGTGTAACCATCTTGTCAATCATGTCTTTGTTAGACTCATTTTCCTCAATGCCTAAATCGGTAATAAGTTTTGCTCTGACATCATCTGCACTCACTTCAGACTGCGCTTCTGTTTCTGCTGCCAATTCGTCAGCAGTTGGTGTGTGTTCTTCAGTATTCATAGAATATATATTTTTGCTCATTGAGCGATTTTCCTTTTAAAAAGAGTTCAGTGTTTATAGCACTGGCGCTGAATATCGAGAGGGGTATCCAGCGCCAGTGCCACAATGCACTAAGCTTCTAGCTTCAGTCCCTTCTTCTTTCCATGCTTCTTTACAAAGTCTGCTGCCAGTGCTTTGTACTCTTTACCATGAGTAGATAGTGAGAAAGTTCGTGAAACATTGCCATTAACATTTACGACATTCACCACATTCTTATCAGTAGCTTTGATAGCTGGGTCAGTAAATTCTTTTGCCACACAAACCATACCAGGGTTCTTCTTCTCAGTTCGTTCTGCATATGCTTTGGCGAGTTTTACAAAGTCCTTTCCGTGAGTCACCCCATTGAAAACTTTCACCAAGGCATTATTTTGATAGACAGCATACCGGGTCACTTCGGGCCGACCAGAAACCAAGTCAACTTCTGAAGTTTCAATTGGTGCTGGTGTTACCAATTCTTTTTCTACAGCCTTGTCATTTGTTTTTTTCATACACAAAAATTATACCACATTAATATTACGCAACACCGTACTTACTCGCTGCTTCTGCTTTCTTGTCACCAGGCTCATCTTCTTCTTTGGCAAACGGTTCAAGTATTTTTAGCAAAACAGCACGAGCATGTTTTCTACCTTCAGCTGTAACCAAAGCGCCTTCTTTGGAAAAGTCTATCAACTCCAAAGAGTCCAGGCCATCAATACATTCAAGAATATACTCTTGTAGTGAGCGCCAGTCTGAATTGGCCTTTAGGTTTTCGGTAACTTTTTGGGTGAGCATATTTGATGTAATACTTCGCTGATAAGTTTTATCTTTAGGTCCTGGCTTTTTAAATCTTCAACCAACACATTTCCACGTAAAGCTTTGATTTTTGTCTGAGCAATCGGGTCAAGATTTCTTTTAGCTTCGATATTAACTGCTTCAACTAGCTTTGATAATGTTTCTTGATTTTCACCAAACATTTTTACCAAAGTGTCAGCATCATTTTTTTCCTGATTCTCGTGCTTTTTAAAGTCCGTATCTTTTTGAAGTTCTTTTGACATTATTTTTATGCTTATCCTCTAAAAATTTCTTTTCATGCTGAATCGGGTCAGTCATCTTCAGGTGCATAGCAGCTATCTCTTTATTTAACTGCTGCTGTGTGTTGTCATATTGGTCAGCCATAATTATTCAGCAGACACTGGTTCTTCCACATTTTGTGGCACTGACATATCTGATTTAGGTTTGCCTAGTGGTGAATCTGAACTTTGTTTTGGCGCACCAGCCTGTAGTGCTTCAGTTGAAACAGCTGGTGGTACTGGAATCCCTTTAGCTGCGTAAATCATGTCTAGCAAGTAAGCTGCTCGAATTGGGTCTTGCTCGAATTGAATCAGTTCTGAGATAGTCTGCACTTCTTCAGTTAGATAGTTTTCACCAGTAATAGTGACTCGCAATCTTGGTAAGACTGATTTCCAAATATCTTTAATATTTTCAATCAAAGCTTCAGTCTGCTGGAACTCAATAAACTTAGACTCTTTTATAAACTGAGCCATTTTATTATCATGCGGTCCAATTTTGACTAAGTTGCTGATATACCAAGTATCAACGGCCATGCGCCGGAAACGGTCAATAAACATCGGGTCACCAGTCACACGAATAATGTCTTTGGTTTTCATACTACTTACGAGTTCCGGCAAGATGAATTTGTTGAACACTTGACGATATGCCAGGGTCAACTTTTGACGTAGGAATACATATAGCTTGTTAGCATTCACATCAATAGTTGCAACCGCACGAAACGCTGTTTGCGCCGGCATGTTTTTACCTTGTACCACCTCATACGAGTTGGAAACATCATTCCATTGTTGAAGAATCTCATTACGGTCACGAATCAGTTGGTCAAAACCTTGTAAGCGCACTTCAATTTGTCTAATATCTTTTGACTTAATGAGCGAACCATTCTTCAGTTGGGTACGTAGGTTCTGCAATGTCTGTTGGTCTGAGTGACTAAACAGAATCTTTGATGCCCAATCAAGACCACGAGCAATCTGATTTGAAATATCGTTGTATCGAATCTGGTAGTCAAAGCCAAGCTCGTACAAACCTTCACGCCACCACTTACCGTTGTACTTACCCCGATGAGCTTCAGTAAAGTAGTCAGACATTTTGCCATCCATCTTTTCAGCAAACAGAATGTGACGGTTAGCAGTCTTACCTTTCTTTAAACCAGCACCAACAATCCGGCACAAGATGTATTTGTTTTCATCACCGCCCTGTTTGCCTTGCGCTTCAAATAATTCACGCTCAGTAATTTCACCAGTACGCCGGTATAGCTCGTACATCTTTTTACTTCGAACCTCACCCACCCCTTTTTCAGTAGCAGAAAAGAATGTGTTTCCACAATCTTGAATAACAGCATCAACGTTATCATATGTGCCGGCCATCGCTCGCAAGTCTCCCTGGCTCATGTAAAACCGTTCAATGATATCTGTATCATCAACAGTTCGTGCTGTCTGATTAATGATAAACGTATTTGGCATGTCACAACTCTCATAGCCATCACCAGTTTTTCTGAAAAGAATATTTCCATTAGAAGAATAATCTTCAACTGACTGGTTCAGTTCCTCAGCTGAACCGTTTTCCCACATATACTCATCAATCGCTAGGTTGACCACATAGACAGCTGCAAAATCCTGAATTGGTGCGTTAGAAAAAACCAGAATGTGCTTAGTATCAAAATCAATATTCTTAATTTCACCATTAACCGCTGGATAAATAATATCAAACCAGTGTTCGTAGTCTCCATCTTCAGTAATTTTTCCAGTTGGATAGTCACGATTCCTAAACATTTGGATGCGCTTCTTCAGTTTGTATTCTGAGTATGCAATGCTCTCATTGATATGAGTAACGCCGTGGATATACTCTTGAATTTCACTAGTGATGGTATCAAGTACTTTCATGTCAATAAATTATACCATACGAATTTTAAAGTCCATGACGTTGTGAAGCGTTATTGACAAAGTTGGTATGAGCCATATGTTGTTCAGCCACAATGCGTTCTTCTTGCTCAGGGTTCACACCATCAATAACTGAAACCGCTGCATAGCGCACCGCATCCATTGGGTCACTAAAGGTGTGATTCGGTATACCAAGTGATTCACCATCTTTGTTTTCTTTCCATGAGTAATTCTCATATGACTTCCAAGTGTTACGGCTACGCCGGGTTACTTTAATCTTGATGCCACTGACTACACTGATTCCATAATCAACTGAGCCTTCACCTTTTTCTACCTGAGTAATATTTACCCCTTCATCACGCAACGCTTCAATCAAGCGATTCTCATTAGTATCACTAAAGAATGGTGCTTTCTCTTTCTGGTTCAACAGCACCTGAGCAATGTATTCAGTTTTCAACTCAGTGCCATGCAACACCTCATCAACAATGTAGTAGCCATCATAATAGTACAAATTAATAGCAACCAAAGGGTCAGGAAACCAGCCAAGGTCCATACCACCAGCTAACAGCTTTGCACCAAATGGTAACTCATCAATGATTTCCCAGCCAGAATAGATACGACCTCGCACAGTATCGGGACATAGACCTTCTATCTTGTGCCAGTAGTAATCAGGTTTTCTATCTTTGTACCGTAAATACTTTTGAATAGTGAAGGCATCAAGATTGTTTTCATTGGACCTGAAGTTAAAGTATAGAAATTCTGTATATGGTGAGACTTCAGGCTTTAGTACAGGCCGGGTGAATCCTGGTACTTCAGTTGGTTCAAGATTAAAGAATTCTTTGATTATCCAGTGATTCTTTGGTGGTGTGTTCAAACACATAACCACTGTTATTTCACCCTTTACTGTTCGTAGGGAATCATCCAGTTGCATAAACTCAGCTTCACCAATTTCCTCAGCTTCTTCAATGATGATGGTGTTGTAACTAGCAAGTGACTTCAACTTAGCTGAACGGTCACCAGAAGATGCTTTAAATCCCAGTGCATTAATACTGTTTACCTGCTCAGTGCCGTCTGGCTTCTTCATGGTGTAACGCATCTTCATTTCATTATCACCAATCCTTATGTTTTCTGAAATACCTTGTTCTTCAACCCGGTCAACAATTTCTTGCCAAATAGATGAACGAATATCACCCTGGACCAAACGCATAATGGCACAACGTAAATACTCAGGCGCTATCAGCTTTGCTAAAGCAAACTGACTAGCAACAAATGAGCGACCTGCACCACGACCACCCATCAAAATAATGTAGCGCACACCATTACGTTTTATAAATAGTGGTTTCCAGCAATCATTCACTTGCTGATTTACTAAAATACCTTTTTTAGCTGTCTCCATCAGAAGTTGTTTCGTTATTAGTTTGCGAGCCAAAGGTTATGGCGTTCCCTGCTATTGGCATCTGGTTACCTTCAGTATCTTCAGTGACATGGATATTTTTATCACTGAACCTCTTAGGTAGCATTTTGGATAGTTTCCACTTACGTACATCAGCACGCAATCGTGAGCGCTGGATGTGTTCAGTATTGACCACTTCATAATCATCGCCATTAGCATTTTTCCTAGTCATGTAATCGTTCGTACCATCATCAGCGATATCTTCCAATTCATCAAACATATTCTCAGCTCGGACCACCAAAGCAGATTCGTACTGGTTAAAAAAGTTCCTCAAGTCAACACTCGCTGTTTCTACTGCACCATCAAGTACCCACGAGTGAACAGAAATTCGTGAAGGCATCTTTTCATCCTTACAAATAGTACGTAGTGATTCACCTTCAGTAATTCTCAGGCAAATAGTTTTACCTAGTGCTGCGCTAAACTTTGTCGGCCTACCCATTTTCTTTTTGGCTGGCGCTGCCTTCTTCTTAGTGACAGCGCCGTTTTTCTTTGCTGTTTTCATATGCAAAAATTATAACACAGCTTTAATACAGCCAAGAAAAGAAGTGACGGTCAGACTGACACCTGGGCGACTGACACTAGTTTTAAACTCTCCCCTATATATACACATATATACATATTATATATATATATATATATATAATAAAAAAGTGTCAGAGTGTCAGTTAGTGTCAGACCATGGCTAATTTAAAGGTTAATTTTGACTGACACTAGAAAAATTAGTGTCAGTTTTAGTGTCAGTATTTTAACATTACAACACAAAATAAAAGATTGTCATTTTGACAATCTTTAAATCTGTTTTATGCTGTTTTTTAGACCCCTTTTTGACTGACAGTGTCAGTCCTAAAAATGAGTGCTTTTTTCACGAATTAAACCAACAGAATTGAACTCAAAAGCATCTTTCAAACCAAGTCCATGCCACTCTTTAAATCCGTTACTATCTTTGTTGCTGTAGATTTTATCGAACTGAGAAAGTCCATGATGTTTCAACGCCATACCAAATCGTTGCGGTGTGAGTGAATCGCTGTACCTATCTGTAGCAAAATCTTGGTAAGCATCGAGCAACACTTTTGAAGATATAGTTCTTGCATGTTCGTCAAACACAAAATGGTAGTCTAAAAACTCAGACATTGTATTACTGCTGGTTTTGTATTCCTCAATCATTTCTGCATGTCCTTCAACTGTCACAAAGTCTTTCATCTTTCGCAAATCAGCTAGACCTTTAAGCATACGATTTAAAATACCACTAGCTTCAGCGTTCAGAATATTACGAATGTCATGGTTGACAGTCATGCTGTCATAGAATGAGTATTCCAAATGAATAAGTAACATTCGCCGGTATATACCCATTTCAGCTGACCGTGGTAACGTGTTTGCAGTCAAGACGCACTTCAGCTGGTTACCAGGATAGACAAACCCACTAATTCCTTTACGTTCCACTTCAATATTCTGACCAGTCACTAGATTAATCAGTGAGTTACTCATGTTGGACCGGGTGACTTCAACTTCATCAAACCAGCAAAGTTGTTTACCTACTAGTGATACCCCACCAAACCGGGCAAACGAATCAGTTGAAATCTTATTCAAGCTAGACTGCACCGCACAATCACCTAAGACATCGGACCAGCAATCGAGTAAAGTGGATTTTCCACTACCCGGCTTACCAATCAGCACTAGCATTTTCTGGTAAGTGATATCAGGTGTCAGCAGTAGACCTGAAAACTGGTCAATTGCTCGCACCTGGTCAGGTTTCAGTTGCATTTGTGTATCTAAAAAGTGGTCATAGTTTTTACAGTTAGCATTCTTTTTATATGATACGGCACTAGAGCGTTTACTCAATCTGTCTGGTGTGTGCTTTTGGAACTTCAGTGTATCTACGTTCACCCAACCATTCTTGGCATGAAACCAATCATCTTGGCTGTCAAAATCATCATAGTCTGAACCACGATTTAAAAACATAGCTCGATATTTAGACAGGATGTTCTTCACCGCAACTTCACTAGCAGTATCATCCAAACCGTCATCAACCATCATTTTGATGACCAGACCACGTACCGTTACAAAATTGATTTCGTCATACACACCACTGTCTTCATTGTATAACCAGTACGTTTTGTCTTCACCAATTTCGAACCGTAGGTATGGGTAGATGTCTGCTACATACTTATGAAAGTGTAATTTGTGTTGGTTTTTAAGGATTTTTAAGAGCTTCACCCAGTCCTTATCACTGTAGTCAGCTTCTTCAAGATGTGTTAAATAGGCGGTTCTTTCGGGGGTATAATCAATGTCTGCTATAGTTTCTATACCGTCAGCCAGCAATTCCTCATTGAGCTTTTGTAAATCTGATTGTTTTTTTGTAGACATAATTTTATTAGCTCGTTTATTGTAGCACACCGCTGTTTTCAACAACTGTGGATAACAAGAACAATTTGTTCTGGTATACTATAGCTAAGGTTATTCAATAAGAAAAAAATATGAGCTTAAAAAAACTGATTCCTGCAATGCTCGTAGTCTTTACAGCTATAGCTGCAATTGCATTCTGCTTTTACCTATTGGTAACATCCATTTTAACACTAATCACTTGGTCCAATGCTTTTACTTGGGATTTAATTATCGCTTTATTGCACATTTCAGTAGTAACTGGAATCGTAGGTGGTTCAGTCATGATTGCTTTTGACTGGGATGGATTTAAAAATGCCAATCGTTAGTATGCTGGAATTTCTAAGAAAAGAGCGCAACGAAACTATTTGGTTTTACCACAAGTACAAAGAATACAACGGTTCGCAGATTGCTGAAATGATGAATCTCGCTCGCAGCAACGTACACACCATTATAAAAAGTATGCCTGAGAACTGGGAAAGTTCCTGGGTTAAAAAGAAAGAGTAGTATGAAAACTATCCAAACCCCTAACTTTACAACCGCTGAATCAGTTCGTGAACGATTACAAGAACGGCTGGAACTGACCGCTAGAAAAATGACTGAAGTTGGTTGTGCCAACGCTTTGATAGTTGTGACCGATGCTACCGTGGATAAGCAAACCATGTCAGTTCATCCTGGTGACATTCAGTCTAGTAAAGACCATTGCCACAACGATAGACGTACCGGCTCAAAATATTGTCAGACCTGTTCAGATACACACAATGCAATACCTACAAATAACTAAAAAGAAAGGCATCTACTACGATGTGGAATTCCAACCAGAAAAAATAAATCTCTCTGGCGCTTTAGCTTTGTTCGCACCCACTTTTGAAACTCTTGAAGAATTGAAGCAAGACCTAGTGAGCAACATGCAACACTCAGTCAGTCAGGTAAAAGCCAACCGGCCAATCTTTGGCACTCAGGATGAGATGGACCAGTGGTATAGAGACAACTTTGAAGTTGGTCAGGCTCGTGTATCAGATGAGCATTTTGAAAATATTATGGTCATTCGCACTGAGCTAAACCGTTTGCAGATTGAATCAATCACTGAGCAACCCCGGCGGTCAATGAAGCGCATCATCCAGCGCCAGCAACACTTGATGCAGCCGGCCAAGCGTCAAGGTGGTGTGACTGAAGAACAGATTGAATCAGCTCGTGAGTACCCCCTTGAAGAACTGGTTGACAGCCGTCAAATATTCAAAGCTGGCGGTAAGTGGCGCAGCAACTGTCATTGCCCACTTGTTGGTCATGAAGGTGAAAAAACAGCATCGTTCTACATTGATAAGCAAAACCGCTACAAGTGTTTTGGCTGTCACGGCAATGGTGATGCTATTGCTTTTGTGATGCAACGTGATGGTGTGAAGTTTGTTCAGGCTGTTAAAAGTTTGGTGAAATAAATATGGGATTGCTCGATTATGAAGAACCAAAGAAAAGATACTCTAAGCCAAAGCCAACTGGTAAGTACCGGCGTGAGTCTGAAGAAAGCCAAGAACAGCGTGATGCTGAGTTGAATAACTTTGGCCGTGGTGAGGTGACTGAAGATTTTGGTGATAGTAATTTTGCAGATAGAGTGTAGACAAAACCCTAGCTAGGGTATATAATGAATAGGTATTAATAACAATATATATTTATGAAAAAATTAACCATCGGTTCATTCAAACGTCACGGTGTGACAGGTAGTTTAGGGCACTATTTCAGTCACTTTATAGTAGATGGCCGGGAGGTGTGTTTAGAGTCTTGCTTTTCCGGCTACTGTGTAGCGATTTATGATGCTACTGAGAATCAAGAAATTATTGGAGATAAAACCTGCACCAATATTGAAGGATATATGGATGCGTGTATTACACCGGGCTTTTCTATGCTCAATGGTGAAGCTTTGGAAAAAGCGGTTGCTATTGCTAATGAAAAATTAAATTAATATGAGCATCTCAGTCAGCGTAGTTGTCCTTTGCACAATGTACAACATGCTAGTGAGTAGGTGCGTACCGCCAGACTATTATCAGATGGAAGTAACACTTTGTAGTTTATGACACTAGAAATAAAATCAGACATAATCACTGGGTACGTGCCATTTATCGAAAGTATGGGAGTGGCAAATGTCCTGGAAAGGATTATAAAAAAGCAAGATGAAATTATCCAACACATAAACAAGGTTGAAATAAAAGACCGCAAAGCCATCCGTGAAGCAGTGGATCGAGAGAGAAAAGCCTGGACAGCCTTCGCAATAGTAGACCCTGCTTCTAATAATTACACCTACGATGGTTTCTTTATGACAAAAAAACAAGCAGTAGACGTATTACGGGATAGATACCAAGGAATGAAAGGACTAACTATTATTGAAGTAGATGTTGTACAAGCCTTAACCCCACCCACTAAATAACACCTATGTCACAAGACTACCCTACAGACCAAAACCTGAAGCGAATCGAGGAATGGGACTACAACGACTTTGAAAACCTAGCAAAGTTTGTGCAGTCTATCTGGTACTACGGAGAGGCCTACGCCCGACTTGAAGACTGGAAAAAAGACGAGATTGGTAGAGAATACCGACTGTTTCAGTTGATTACTGGTGGCTGGAGTGGCAACGAAGATATAGTTTGTGCTCTCAATAACAATCAAATGTTCGATATGCTTTGCTGGCATACCAGCTCACGGGGAGGGCTGCACATTTACCACATTAAAAAAATAACTTAACAACACCTATGACTAAGATACCAAGCGTAGAAGAGTTTGATGAGATATTTAGCGCAATTATGGGTTTAGAAACAGACCCAGAAGGAACGTCAGATATGTATCTTATTAGAGACGAACACGACAATGTAATAAATGGTATTGATTTGATGCCAGAAAGAGAATTACTCAAAGACTTCATGCGTAAGACCCTCACCGCAGACCGCACCGCCCTACTGACCGAGCTGAGGGAGAGTGGACTGTTGGAGGAGAAACCAAACATCCCTGTCTTGCCCGCAAGAGGTTCAAAGCCCTCTGAGTATCACAAGGCTGGTAAAGTTTGTGGGCACAACGACCTAGCAAGAGCAATCAAAGCCCACCTCGACGAACTTATTAACCCCACTAGCGTATGACAGAAAAACTAAAAGCCGAAGCATATGTGAGGAAGCAGCGACCAGCACTGATGGAGTTGTCGTTTGGGTGTGAGGTGAAACTAACTGTCGGGATAGTACATTTAGTGGAGTTGTTTTGCGAAAAAGATGGAGACTTCACAGCAACTTTTGTGTTGGATGGAGCAGGTATATTCAAATGTAGTTACAGAATAGACGAAGTAGAAAACCTTAAAATCATCGGCCACTCCATCAACCTACAGGACTGGCTGGCGGTGTTGGAAAAATTAGACACTGTTGAAAACCCTATACACGTTGACTGGTGCGCTGAATGGTACAAAAAAGGTTGCTTAACAGTAACCTACTGTAAAGGTCACCCTATGATTAACAAGATTGTCACCTTTGATTTTAGTACAGGTCAACCTAACTCACCAGAAGATTATAAAGCCTTTAACGAAATCACTAGCGTATGACACTAACAGACAGGATGGAGAAGTTGAGGAGAAAACCACATGTTGTTACTCAACCTGCCGAATACAAAGGTAGTGATGCAAATGTGTGGAGAGAGGGAGTTAACCAAGCCATAGACGCATGTATCGCCCTAGCCAAAGCCGAAGAAGTGGTGGCGGGGGATTGGGAAGCCCGCCTGGATGCGCTGAAGATGAAAGAAAGAGTGGAAAAGAAAACGTAAATTAAATAATAAACTATGAAGCAAGAAACTGCATTATCTCATTTAAAAGGACCAGAAAATATTTTCCTTACTGGGCAACCAGGAACTGGAAAAACGTATCTGATTAATCAGTATATTAGTTGGTGCGTGAGCAACGGCATCATGCCTACCGTTACCGCTTCAACCGGCATCGCTGCTATCCATGTCAGGGGTAAAACGATTCATTCATTCGCTGGTGTTCGAAACGATAATTCACTGACCAGCCAAGACATTGAAGATATATTGGAAAACCCTTGGACACGTGACCGGCTATCCAAAGCTCAGGTGCTGATTATTGATGAGATTTCAATGGTCAGTGCCAAGTTGCTCAATGTGGTTGATAAGCTCATGCGCGTTTGCCGGAATAGTGAGAAATCTTTTGGTGGTTGCAAGGTGATTGTAGTAGGTGATTTCTTTCAACTACCACCAGTGAAAGGTGACTTTGCGTTTACCGGCGCTGCTTGGAAACAAGCTGATTTCAAAGTGTGTTATCTGCATGAGCAATACCGTCAAAATGACAAAGTGTTCAATGATATTCTGACTGGCATTCGTGCCGGTGAACTGACCAAAGACCAAAAGCAAATTATTCGTGGCCGGGTAAAAGAAGATGTTTCAGAATTCGATAACGCTATCCGGCTTGATACCCACAATCAGAAAGTTGATACCATCAACGAAATGAAGCTGGACATGCTCGATGCGCCAGCCAAATCATACAAGATGAGCGAGCATGGAAATGAAAAGGTAGTCAAAGCATTGAAGGCAAACTGTTTATCACCAGAATTGCTCATTTTGAAAGTGGGTGCAAAAGTGATGTTCACTAAAAATGACATAGAAAAGCGCTGGGTAAACGGTACTCAGGCTGAAGTGGTTCAGCTTGATAATGACTGTGTAAAGGTATTAATGCGCTCAGGTGTGACTGAAGATGTATACCCCGATGAATGGGCACAAACTGAAGGCTATGGCAAGAATGCCAAGGTGATTGCCAGCTTGATGCAGCTACCATTGAAACTAGCTTATGCCATAACTATTCATAAGAGTCAAGGTATGACTCTTGATGAAGCGGTGATTGATGTGTCTCACGTGTTCGCTTGTGGTCATGCTTATGTGGCAATCTCACGAGTACGTTCACTAGAAGGTATTCACCTACAGGGATTCCTAACCAAGAAATTCCTAGCGGTTGATGAATCAGTGCAGGATATGGATGAAGTGTTTTTATCAGCCGGGATGAATGATGAATAAATTATGATGCGAGGTTACCAGTGCCAACATAAAACGGCCAAAAAGATTCTACAAACTCTAGGCTTTGACCCTAAATTAGCAATTCGTGGCTGGGTAATAAACCGCACTGGAGGTCTTAAAAATGATGGTGCGCCCATTCGTATGCACGCTATTGTACAAACTACTGATGATGGAACTGAGTATATTGACATTCACGCTGACCAAGCTGGTCCAGGTGGTGTTCATGTCACTCAGCGCGGTAGACGTGCTGTTCGCTGGAATCAGCTATTCTCACAAGTTGATGAAAGTGTGTGGTGTGATGTTGGTCAAAAATTAATAGCTCACTACGATGCTGTTGGTCCAGCTGTAGCAAAATATAATTCAAAATTACCATATGGAAAAAGAAGAAACTAAATGCAAAACCGGCAATCACCATTTCGGGCCAACAGTGTCTGAGTGGTATGAGAAATGCTACCGATGTCCAGTTCTTAGAAAGAAGAAAAGTATTAGAGTTAAAGCCGTTAAATAAATTATGAACTACTACGCAATTGATGTTGAAACAACTGGATTGAACCCACAAGAAAGCTCACTAGCATCTATTGGTGCAGTTGATATTGAAACAGGTGATACGTTTTATGAAGAATGCCAAGCCTGGGATGGTGCATATATTAGCAGCACGGCGCTAAAGATTAATGGTTTTACTGAAGAAAATTTGTCTGATGAAAGTAAGTTGACTGAAGCTTTGTTGGTTATCAAGTTTCTTGACTGGCTACGAGAAAAGCCAATGATGATTGCTCACAATGCAGCGTTTGACCGTGACTTTATTGCAGCAGCAGCTGAGCGTGCCGGTGCGAAAAATCCGTTGAGCTTTCGTACAATTGATATTCATGCTATTACTCAGGTTGAAATGCTAAAGTGTAAATATGATGTACCAACAGTTCTTGGATTGAACAAGTGTCTGAATTATTTTCACCTACCGTCTGAGCCTACACCCCACAATGCACTGACTGGTGCAAGGTGTAACGCTGATATATTCAACATTATTACTGGTAAAAGAAATTAATATGGGATTGAAAAAGGAAATACCAGTAGACCCACGTAACCTACTCACTTCATTTAATGAAGGTGAAGATATTTACTTTGATGAACCAACCCACGTGTACACTCATGCTAAGACCGGCAAGGTATTCAAGTCTGCTACCACATGGCTAAAAGGTTATGAGGACCAGTTTGACTCAGACCGTATCAGCGCCAGCTGTAGCAAGAAGTGGGGTATTCCACAAGAAGATATTCTTGGCATGTGGGAAAGTAACGGTAACGCTGCTTCAGGCTTTGGTACAGCGATTCACGCTGTGATGGAACACTACTTTACCTACAAGACAGTTGGCAAGGCGGTACAAATTTCAGCTGGTAAAGAGAAGAATGCAGCCCTACCAAATCACCCATTTCTACAACAGTTGATTTTTGATTTAGAAAAGGTACGTGTTGACGGCGATGCTGTTCAAGAAGCTTTGGTTTCTTCATCTAAACTAGGAATTTGTGGATTGATTGATGATTTGTTTATTGTTGACCGTAAGAAAAAGATTTGCCGGATTCGTGACTACAAAATTACGTTTGACATCCTGGTTGAAAAGACTGATTTGAAAGCACCGTTTACATATCTTGGTGGTGCGAAACTTAGTAAGAACTTTGTTCAGCTATCATTCTATGGGTATCTCATGAGTCTCAGTGGCTGGACCATTGAAGGTGTTGATATTTACAACTGGGATGGAAGCTGGTCAGTTCACACTTTAGAAGGACCAAAGTTAATGAAAACTATGCTGCTGGTAGGCAGCGAATTGAGCAAGAAAAAGCGGTAGCTGTCTAGCTTGCACTTCAACCCTAGCTAGGGTATACTAATTGCTATCAGCGCTTAGTCTGATAAGAATCAAAAAATAAGGTCATTAAGACAAAACAATATGGGATTAAAATCTACAAAAGACCAAAAGCGTTATCTACAAATTCTAGCCGATGGAAAAATCCACGAGCGAGTTGATGAAGATACTGAAGGTGCAAAAATTCGAACCAAGAAAGACCAAGACGGTACTGAAGAAGATGTCGTTGACAAAGACGGTAACGAAGTTTACGAGCTGACTTACCCTGGTCTTGAAGATGTAACTATCACCAAGATTCAATTCAGAGAAGGGTACGAAAGTAATATCAATATCAACATTGATATGTTTGATGAATATGATAATAATTTCTGTCTATCACTACTTGCTGCGAGTAACTACGGCGAGCGCTTCATGGAAGTGTTACCAAACATTGACCTGAACAAGCCAGTTGAAATTGACGGTTATGCCTTTACACCAAAAGGACAAACCAAGAAAGTTCGTGGTGTGACCATCAAACAAGATGGTGAAAAGCTTACCTCAGCGTTTGCTGTCAAAGAAAAAGATGAAGATTGGGAAGTGCTAGTTGAAGGTTTCCCAATGCCAGATGCAAAGAAAGATTACAACAAGGGTGAACGATGGAAAATTTTCTTTGCTCAACGGCGTGAATGGGTGATGGAATACCTAGAAGAAAATGAATTCATTCTTGGTACAGATTCACCGGAAACTGAAGATGCTGATGATGAAGAACCAGAAGATGATGATGAAGAAGAAGTAAAGCCAAAGAAGAAAGCAGTTGCTAAAAAGGCTGTAAAGAAAACAGCCAAGAAAAGCAAGAAAAGCAAGAAGGGTGAAGAAGATGAAGATGAAGATGAAGCTTTCTAGTTATCAGTAGCGGTTATCACCGCTACGCTGGTTGCTTAGGTTGTTGTCGCGACTCCCTTCAAGTAGCCGGCGTAGCGGTGAGAACTAATTAAATAAATATTCTTATGGAAGATACCAAAATGACCGTTGACAACTTTTCAGATAGTACACGTGTGGCGCTTAAAGCTATCGCTGCTCAGGTCAATGACATGAAAAAAACACTTCAGTCAACCAAAGTTGATAGTGAAGTATTTGCTAACCTGACACTTTGTTATCGACATCTTGAAGATGCTTCAATGCGTCTTGGCAAAGTCAAACAATTCATGAATGATGGTGAGAGTATTTATGACAAGAATGTTGTAGGTTCAGAACAAAAGTAAAGCTATCCCTAATTTTTAGGGTGCAGTAAACAACCACCACAAAACCACCTTGGTCGCACAAGTTTCAGTTTTGTTTACTGCACCTTGTATGCTATGGAAATCTGACCCCAACAAACTAGCACTGAAGATTCACGAGCGCATCATTTCAGAAAAACGTGATGTCACTTATTCTGAACTGGAAGCAATGGCTAAAGCTAAAAACATTGACCTGAATGTGTTCGATGCAGCACTGGCGCGGTTGCATCGCTCAAAGAAAGTGAAGCAACGGATGAAAGGTGGTGATATTATGTACACCGCAATAGCGAAACCAAAGAAAAAAGAGAAACCCAGGAAATCGTGTTTGGTTCAAATAACCCTTATTTCTAGCCCTTATTTTGAAGCTCAAATTTACCCCCTAAGCGACTTTAAAAGAGAAAAGGATGTATTGTACAGGTCCGGCGCGGTGGTCACACCGGGATACGGAGAAAATCGAATCTGGTTCTGTCCAACTGATATTGGATTGGAAAATGATGACTTGCCATTGCCACTTGACTCAGAAACTATCAATGCGTTCCCACAAATTCCTGATTGGGATTTATCCTGGATGTTTCTCAGACCAGACGAAATGCTAGAATTCAAAGCACGAGCCAAGAATATGCCATTGCATATGATGAAGAAAATACATAAGAAAAAGTGAGTACAAAAAAACACCTTCAGGACCAAGTGCTAAAGAAACTAGAAACGGCTGGCATTTTCTGTTGGCGGCAAAATAACAATGCAGTTTGGGATAAATCATTGAATAGCGGTTATGGCGGTTACCGGGCATTTGCTGGAATGAAAGGTGTGCCGGATATCATATGTATCATTGACGGTCAGTTTGTTGGTGTAGAAATCAAAGTAGGAAAAGACAAGCTCAGTACGGACCAGGTTTTATTTAAACGGCGCACTATACGCAATGGTGGTCAATATCTGGTAGTGAAACAGATTGAGGATATTGACCCCTTGCTAAAACCCTAGCTAGGGTATATAATAAGTAGGTATGATATTAAACACAAAAGAAAAAATTGAGTTAGTCATTTATGGTATTGCATCAATAGCTTTGATGATATTTATATTTTATATACTCACCATACTCACATTATTAGTAAACACAATTATTATTACTCATGGATAATTCAGATTACCCAACATCACCCTATTCACAATCAGAAAAGATGCGAGTAATGCGTGATGTTGAAGCCAGCAGAATAACTGCTTTAAAAGAAGGCGATGAAGAAAGATTTAGACAATTAGAAACTATTAAACTAAACAAATAATGACTAAAACACTACCAGAAGTAAACGAAAAAGAACTGAAGAAAGTCCAACTGAATGTGACCAAAGTAGCCACCAACAGTCTTGCTTTAGCGATTAAGAATGACAAAGACATGAGCCAGGCTACTGAGCTTTTGTCACAATTAAATCTGAAGGCTGGTGAAATTAAGAAGGATAAAGAGAAACTGACTAAGCCACTAAACGCTGTCTTGAAAGATATTCGTGGCCGGTACAAGCCAATGGAAACCCAGTTGGAAAAAGGCATCAAGCATATCCGTTCAGTTATGGGTATCTACCAAACAGAAAAAGAATTACAAGCTGAAGCTGAACGTGAGAAGATTGTTGCTCGTGTTGGTTCAGGCCGGGGTAAACTGAAGGTTGAAACAGCCGTCAGTAAAATGGCTGAAGTTACTGGTGCTGACGTAAAGGTAGCAGGTGAATCAGGTTCAGTTACTTTCAAGAATGATTACGAGATAATTTCAGTGAACAAGCGTGAAGTGCCTGAAACTTTTCTAAGTGTTGATGAAGTAGGAATTCGCAAGTTGCTCAATGCCGGTGCTGAAGAAGTATTTGGTGTTGTGGCTAAGAAGATTAAAGTACCAATTAATAGAAGAAAATAAGTTATACTGAGTGTATGTCTGAAAAAGAAATAACAATCAAACCACTATGTGCCTGTACTGAATGTGGTGCTGAAGTTGTACCTACAAAGAAAGAAGCTGGTCAGTTCCTGATTCAGTTTCGTAAAGCTGGGTACGATAAAGAAACATACACTGAGTATGGCAAAAGAGGTGGCCGACCTAGTAAAGAAAAATAATATGGATAAAATACTACTTATTACTGGTTTCATTATAATCGTGTTAATAATGATTAGTCTAGTTTCAAAAGATGATTCTGTAGCAGCTCATGAGTCTGAGCTAAGATACTCACAAGAAATGAACAAAGCCTGTGAAGCACGGCGTATGTATCTTGAAGGTGTAGTTGAGCAGTACAGTATTAAAGTTGCCAGATAGCATATGCCATTTATCATTTTACTACTGCTGCTTATAGTTGCCCTACTATTTCCCCCAATTATTATTGTGTATATTATTGGTTTTCTTGCCTTGTGTTTCGTTAAGTAAAAATCAGCACCTGATACACTACCCATCATCACAGTGCAAGATGATTGGTTTATTCCTACGAACCTTTGAAGCTTGGGCGAGTGTACTAGCAAAACCCAAGTGGAGGTTGATTAGAGAAAACTAGGCTACACACTCTAACGTAGGCGTAAGCCTATCATCACAGTACAAGATTAATTTTGACCAAAAAATAGATGCTATAATTATTGCTAGATAAGCTCATTGACAAAAGGAAACCACCATGAAGAAATCAGCATGCGTTTGGTGCAGTGCCATTGTCAATGTCCGCGATGACTTTGACCAATGGAAAGATATGGTTGCTTGTTCAGACGGCTGCCGGGCAGCAGACTTGCTGTTCAGGCAGCATTTCTCAGATGAAGAAATGAACCGGCGTTCTCACTATCGCTTTCTCACTACTGGGGAAGACCATGACTAAAAACACTTTCAGTCGTTGGCTCAACCGTGTGACTGGCGGTAAAGACGAGCTTTTCTGCCATACGTTGTATATCAAAGCACGTGTGAATGGGGGCTTGTGGCTCGTTCTTGAGTGGCTCGTGAATCTTGGCTTCCAACTGGCTCAGAAAGAGAAGAATCATGTGACCACCAACTACTACTGGCAGCGAGGTGTCTATCGTGAAGCGCAACAAAAAGAAAGCGTTACACAGGCGCAGAAAGGGAGTGCATGACATGACCAAGCTGAACAGATGCCAAAACCACCGCTGCCGGAAGTTCATTGAATCTCCGGCAACCTACTGCTCGTTCTATTGCAGGACGCAGCACTACGCTCACATCAAAAGGTGCTCAGATGAAGATACTACTGCTCGTGCTTTGCTTGGCCTTTCCAATACTGGGAATGGCTAAAGGAATTACCCCACTAACTCAACCAGAAACGTGTGTTGTGGAAACTGTCCCTGGCACACTCGGCACATGTCAAATTCTTAAAGATGGTAACGGAGTAATATGGCTAGTCTTCTGGGACGATACAAGACAAGTCCTCTTTATCCGTACAGTAATAGACGGCGAGCACGTCTACCTGTACAAACGCAAACTGGGAATCCCAGTATAAAAACTAGCAGCCACCACGAGTGGCTGTTTCTACCCATGATATAATATTTATCTATGCAGCATGATTTGCAATGGTTTGAAAACAGAGAATCAGTTTTTATGATTTTACCAGCCGGCAAGAAAGTGCCAGCCGATATAAAAGACAAAAATGAAGCGAAGTACTATTTTGATTTACAGATGAAGGGTTTTTTGTTTGAAGAAGTGTTACTATAAATACATATCTAGTTGAGAAGGCATTCGTGGGAGAATAGCCTATAGGCTCAATAGTGTTCTTTAAATACGATAACAGCCATTGCCCAACAATGAGCGTGTGAAATACCTCAAAAAAAGACTCATACTAATGATTAAGAAAAAACCACTTACTATAAGTGGTTTTTTCTTTTACAGATATTTTTTGTACAAATCTTGGTTGTAGCAACTCCAATCCTGGAATGGATAACCGCCGTATTTTATACGCTGGTCATAAATGTATTTTCCCAATCGAACGTTTGAAGCTGGATTAGTACGATAGTCACCGTACCCTAAACGTTGTGCTGTCTGCTCATGGTCAGGTGCATGAATTTGTAGTGGTCCAAAGCTTTGTTCCCGGCCATAACTTAATGTGTGACCGCTTTGCACCTGTGCTTTGAGTACCCCACCACCAGATTCGCACTTGAAGGTGGCTACAGCCGTGTTTGGCATTTCATGGAATACCTCACGTATCTCTTGTTCAATACGTTGAGCATTCCAGTTGTATACTACTTCAATACGTACTTCTTTTGGTTCTGGTTCAATTACCAGTTCAGATTCTGAAGCTTCAACATACTCATATAAGTATGGTGTTTTCAATAAATCAATTGCTATACCCCCAATTATACCCAATATAACAGCACCACCGATTACTTCTCTTGTTAATGCGCCAGTGAACCGGGCATTCTTTTTTAAGAAGCGTTTGGTTTTGTAGTGTTTGATATTTGTTGGTCTTAATTAGTAACGTAGCAACGAACTTATTTCGTGGCTACATATATATAATAACATAAAACCCTAGCTAGGGTATTTACTTATCCACACATAAAAACAAACAGCACTGATAGTCAGTGCTGTTGTTCATAAGGCAAAATCCTACTCCCACCGCTATTTACTATACTACAATCCAGCCGGATTTTCTTCTTTCTTAGTTACTGACTTGGCAATAGAATATGGACCTGAAGCTGCAATCACAATGAAGTAAGCATTCATGACTGATTGAATCAAGAAGGAACTAAAGCTTTCAGCAGCCACTGAGGATGCCAATAATACGCCCAGGGTAAGAGCGAACACACCTAGTGCTACTAGTGTGTACTTCTCATCAATAAACGGCTTAATGGCCTGTAATACCCCCATTACAATACCTCCTAAGATAGCTAATACAGCCGCATCTATTTCTGTAAACATAATTATAATTCGTTAATAGCCTTGCCTATTTCAATGAGCGCATTTTGTAAATGTTTTGCAGCTTCATTTGAATCAGACTTTGGCTTAATAGAAGTTTCGAAAACTTCTTTAATAAACTCATTTGTAATGCTACCACCAGGGCATGACTTATTTGCATACGCCCGGTGACCATTACAAAACTTCAGACTTGGTGTGTTCTTTCGAATTTCAGCTACCGCTTCACGGTAGTAGTTTTCCATTGTAGGTGAAAGAGTCATCACATCATAGTTGCCTGAAATACAGATACCATATGAATTCATATTCACCGGGTAGTTTGATGCGTGATACCCTTCAACGTCTAAGTCACGTGCGTAACCCCAGCCGTCACTAGCAACCAAAATATGATAAGCAATATCAGGAAAATCACCACTTGAACGAGGTTGTGCATATTTTAGATATAAGTTTTTATAATGAGTGTCCTGGTAAATCCTACGCATTTCAGCCAAGGTGAGAAGTCTCGCATCAGCGCCGTGGTGAGTTATGAGAAATTCTGGGTTTGATATCATACGCATTCTTTAATTTTAAAAATATTACTTTGTATTAAAGGCACATCATCACGAACGATTCCTTTTATAATTATACTAAGTCTCAATACCCACTGATAGTTACCTGAATCTAAATCACCAGGAATGTTTTGAATTATGGTGACAATACCATCTTCTGAGATTTCAAGAAATGGTGTTTTTACTTCATCAGTAATTTTAGTTTGCATTCCACGTTCAACCAAAAAAAGTTCCTTCACCACCGTTGCATCATATCCATTTTCAGTTCCATACACCAAGCGTGTAAAAACAATATTTTGCTTTTTATCACCTATGCAGATATCTTCAGCAACAAACTGTTTTAGTTCAACAAAGTTCGATATATCAGCGTGTCGAATATAGGCTTCAGCCGTTTGGTTGTACACAAAATTACCAGTTAAAAGTACAATTAGTACAATTACGGTATTCAGCATGTAATTAGTAAAACCTTGCATATTATTTTATTTTGTTAATTATACTTCCAATTACTTCAGAAGTCTTGATGCCTAGCAAGTTTCCTACCGCACCCATACCAGCAGCATTAAAGAAGATAGACAATTCTCTATCCTGAAGGTAGGCAATCATAGCAAAAGACAACCAGCTTACCAGTATCAAAATTGCTATCTTTTTTTCTAATGTAGTGTCACGCCGGGTAAGTAAAAAATGCGAAAAGAAACCAGCAAGGTAACAGAGAAAACCGATGGCGATGATTAGTGGTGAAAGTATCATAGTTAAATTGTAGCACGTGTTACATCATCATAATGACTCCTCTACGAGCATCTTGGTCTGCTGGGCCACCTCCACTAGCTACCATTGTGAAAGTACCACTTGATGTAAATGTATGGATTGTTTGCCCACCTGATGTTGTAACAGTCCCTCCTGTAGAAGAAGTAGATACACCGTCTGAGCCGTCTGTTTTGTAGGCGATGATTACGATACCTGAGCCACCGTTACCACCGTTGTTATTTGTTTGACTACCAGCACCACCACCGCCACCCCCTGTGTTTGCAGTTGCTGAATTACTTGTTGAGGTTCTGCTTCCTGCTCCGCCGCCTGCGGAAGCTGTACCGGCTGTACCACTAGGCCAAACACCCGCTCCTCCTCCTCCTGCTCGTAAAACTGCTGTGCCTGAAACAGAACTACTTAAACCAGCACCTCCATTTCCACCATTAGAACCGCTACCATTTCCACCTACTGCACCTGCACCACCGCCCGCTCCAGCCCCATAGTTTGGAGGCCCGTTAGCTGAGTTTGTTCCCTCACCCCCTGTGTTACCCTGTCCTGCTGTACCTGACCCTGGCACTGTCGCCGCTTTAGTTCCCTGTCCAGTACCGTTACCACCTCCGCCTGAGCCACCATCTGCCGCCACAATTACGCTACCATCACCGTTACCACCCAAACCTCCACCTCCTCCAACAGAAGTTATAGTAGAAAATATAGAGTCACCACCATTCACACCAAGCGTTGCGACATCATTAAAAGTTGTCCCACCACTTCCTCCATTACCTACAGTAATAGCATAAGATTGAGCGGTTACAATAAAAGAAGTATTGGGTTGGTAGCCACCAGCACCACCTCCACCAGCACCGCCAGCTAGTCGAAGAGCGCCCCCTCCTCCACCACCAGCAACAACTAATGTATTTACATTAGCCATAAACTAAATAACGTCTAGGTACTCGACCTTGATATTAGCATCAAGGAATGTTTTAGCGTCTGCAATCTTTTTGTTGAGCAACGTAAGTCGTGCCCCTGTAAGAAATGCCTTTTCATTAAGTTTCTCAAGTTGCTCTAAACGGTAGTAGGTTTCTAGCCAAAGTGCTTGAGCTTTCTCGGCTGCTGTGCGAGTGTCTGCTACTGGTGTAGCTACAATCTCCTTTTCCACATTGTCTTCTGTCTTTAGAAGTTTAGCAGTAGTAAGAGACTCGGCTACTTGTTGGGTACGGTGAAAGTACCCCTGCTTATCTTGTGGGATAAAGGTTTCTGTTTGGGTATCTACTCCGTCAGAGTATGAGACTGTGACTTCTAGTCGTCCATCTTCTAATTCTCTTTTGCTTGTTAGTGTTGCAATGTACATATTATTTATATTAAATGAGTAACCATTCGTTCGTCTGAATTTTCTGAACAACTCGACTTCCGTGTTGCTCTCCGATAGCTGCGGTTACTGAGGCTGGTGCGTTTATTGTAACACCTGCACCGGCTGCGATGGTGGTAGAGCCAGCACCCCCTTGGGTAATGAATACTTTAGTCCCTACTGGTAGAGCAACGTCAGCGTTTGGTGGAATTGTTATTGTGTTGGCAGCCGCGTTGTTCATTGTAACCCCCAGCAGGTACTCATCGCCTATTACTAGGGTGTAGGTAGTACCTGTTTGAGTGTTGACTGCGCCACGTGGTTGCACATATAGAGTGTCAAAGTACGCTTTGAGTGTGACCTTTACGTTGGCCCAGGTGACCTTCTTCAAAACGTTTGCAGCTGCACTGTCAGTAAATGAAACTGTGTCAGCATCAACTGGTGTAGTCTTGGCTGTTTTAGCAAATAGAATAGTGGCTAATTCAATATTACCAGTTGCGCCATCAACACTTGTGACCGCATCGGTAGCATCCAATTGAGTCCAGTTGGCTGCGTAGACGGTAGCTGAAGCATTATCAACCGTAGCAATCAAGCGGTCACCGGCTACGAACGTCACACCATCAACTGTACCACCAACAGAAACTGTGTAGAAAAATCCTTTCTGAGCAGAACCAGCACCGGGAAAAGAACCAGCTGAAGCATCCCAGTTGCCTTCATAAGACATACCGTTGGCCAAAGCAGCAATATCAGCTTCCATCTGGTCCAAATCTACCCCCTGAGTGACCGTAATAAATCCCAGCTTGTCAGCCATCGCTGTAGTAAATGAAGCTGTGGTAGCGGTCAATACAGCGCTTAATGGCTGATAAATAGTATCGAAATACGTCTTTAGAGCCAGTTTGATGTTGGCCCAGGTAATCTTTTTGTCAGTTCCAGTAGCAGCGTCACTTGTATCTGACACATCTGTAGTCATG
>Ga0209414_1000093_pt1 | contig 37793 bp, 30 predicted proteins | sample LakVidmifraction_4_FD_181154 | JGI IMG/M metagenome (GOLD analysis project Ga0209414, IMG submission 181154) | Hypersaline microbial communities from Lake Vida, Antarctica - Brine Hole Two &gt;0.2 micron (SPAdes) (version 2) | ecosystem: Environmental > Aquatic > Non-marine Saline and Alkaline >...
GTGTGGTGACTTAAATATAAAAATAGAACCTAATCTATCTTAAGTCTTTTCATAAATTACTGTTTTATTTCTATTTAATTGTAAGTTGTGTAAAGTATATTACCCACACTAAACACGAAAGAGCCAAAAAATTAGACAAAAAAAGTTCCATGCTATAAAAATTCATAACATAGAACTCTTTAGTTTGTCAAGTTGCTTAAGTTTGTGACATTGCCTATAGGTGGTGTCTGATTACATTATTTTGAATAAGGTAGAAAGATCTGCCTAAGGTTTAATAAAAAAATATAGAAGTAAAATCCATGGGCTTGTTATTTGAAACAAATAGTAGGCTCTTTTTTATTGTCAAACAAACATTAATATCCAAAATATTCTTAATTTTTACAAAATTATATTGATAAAATGTAAGATATATTATAAAATTTTAATAATATAGTAACTATTTAATGATTTCTGATAAGAATAGAATAATTGAGTGAAAAATGTTTATTTAATCCTAATTACTAATTGATAAATGGCAAGAGGTTTATACTTTTGATAGTAAAAGACTATCAATACTTGAAGAGTTTAAGTTAAATAAATCCTTTAATGCCTTTATTAATAAATCTTTCACTGATAGGGTGTAATGATTAATCAACAAAGATTTATTTATCAAATTTCTAGGTTTTAAGATCTTAAGTTTATTAATATCTAATAGAAGTAAAAGGAGTGGTCAATAATGTTTGTAGGATTCGATATAAATTTACAAAACTATTTAAAAGATAATTTGAAGTATTACAATATTGGTAAGAAACTCTACAGAGGTACGAAAAATGATGTGGAGAAGCAATTGAAAAATTATATTTGCGATAAAAAGATAATCAATGGTACTCTTCTTCAAAAGGACTGGTTTCCTCAAGTAAAAGCTGACGTATTTATATCGCATTCTCATACAGATGAGAAACTAGCAATTACTTTAGCAGGATGGCTTTCTGAAAAGTTCGGTATAGTTTCATTTATAGATTCAAGTATTTGGGGTTATTCAAGTGATCTGTTGAATAAATTGAATGAGGAATATAGCGTGATGAAAAAAGAAGATTCTGGTGAGATTACATACTATCATAGCAAGGCTAATTACTCAGCATCACATGTTCATATGATGTTGACTAATGCTTTGACAAGAATGATAGACAGATCTGAGTGCGTGTTCTTTTTAAATACATCAAATACAATTAATGTACCTGCAGGATATGAAAAATCAAGAACTTCATCTCCTTGGATTTATTTGGAATTGTCAATTACTGAAATGATTAGATCAAAAAAATTGGCACTATATCGTGAGGATCGTTTATATAATAAAGCAATGTTTGAAGCTAGTAATTTGAACATTAGTTATAAAGTTAACACTGAACATTTATATAAGTTAAAAGATAATGATTTGATAAACTGGGAAAAAAAACATAAAAGCAAAAATAAAGTTGTTGCATTGGACGGGCTTTATATGGATCAAGGTATCCTTTCTGATTTATCAGGTAATTAAGAAAAACAAAAATAAGATGGAGGTAAGAAATGAAACTAGAATATAACAATGAGTGTTTTAATAAAGAAATTGATCTAATTCAATCTTGTATAAATGGAATGGCGCATAATTCTTTTTTGATAAAAGGTTGGTTAGTATCACTTCTAGTGGTTTCGTTCGCATTATTGCCCAAAGCTATTGATGGTGGACTTGTGTGTTTGTTAATTGGTACGATAACACTGTCATTCTGGTATCTAGATGGTTTTTTTAAAAACCGAAAAATTGTACAGGCGAAAATATGGGTGGGTAATTTTAGAACGATTAAAGAGCAATCATGACTATTTATTTGATCGAAACCACTACAACAAGAACATGTGGTTATCTGATAGTTGTAAAAAAGTAAACACCTTAGAAGTAATGTTCTCAAAAACTCTGATACCTTCTTATGGATTGATTTAGAGTAGGTTAATACTATTTTCTCTTTTATATAACGTGGGGAGTTAATTGTGGGGAATAAGGCTTTTATATCTTACAAATATGCCGATAATAATGTCAAAAAAATATCTAATGATTAATGGAGAAATGATACAGTGCGTAATTATGTAGATAAAATTGAGGAAGTTGCTGATAAGTCAAATTATATTTATGAAGCTGAATCTGATGGTGAAGATTTATCATATTTATCTGAATATACTATAATTCTTTTTTCAAATGGCTTAATGCAGAATTACCATATAGAAGAGATTAGAATGGAGATGAAATTTTATGAGAAAAGAAATCCAATCATTCATTAAAAGAATATCAAAGGAAATTATTGAAGAAAATGTCTCCATCTTTGCTGGTGCAGGATTTTCATTACCAGCAGGATTTGTAAATTGGAAAGATTTGATAACTCCACTTGCAAACGAATTAGGATTAGATGTTGAAAAAGAAACTGATTTTGTATCTCTTTCGCAATATTATTATAATAATAAAGGTCAAAATAGACATGATATTAGTAGTATAATCTTAGAAGAATTTTGCAAGCAAGTTAATCCAACTGAAAATCATAAGATATTAGCAAGATTACCAATAAAAACTTATTGGACTACAAACTATGATTCTTTAATTGAAGATGCACTAAAAGCAGAAGGGAAAATAGCTGATGTAAAATATACCGTAAAACAGTTGGCTTTAACAAAACCTAAAAGAGATGCTATTGTTTATAAAATGCATGGAGATAAAGAGCATTCTTCAGATGCAATTTTAATAAAAGATGATTATGAGCGTTATCATATAGATTATTCTGCATACATAACTGCATTAAGTGGAGATTTAGTATCTAAGACATTTGTATTTTTTGGTTTCAGTTTTACAGATCCAAATTTAGATTATGTTTTAAGTAGAATTAGAACAACATATAAAGATAATCAAAGAAGGCATTATTATTTTATAAAAAGTGTTGATAAAAAGGGAATCAAGAATCCAAAAGATTTTCAACATATGAAAAGAAAGCAAGAATTATTTATTGAAGATTTAAAAAGATATAATATTCAACCTTTGATAATTAATGATTACTCTGAAATAACAGAAATTCTTAAAATAATAGAAACTAGAATTAATAGGAAAAACATATTTATTTCTGGGAGTGCAGCAGAGTATAGTATGAAGGATAAAAATGCCAAAGAATTTATTAGTAATTTGAGCAAAACAATAATTTTAAATAATTATAATATAATAACTGGATTTGGTCTAGGTGTTGGAAGTTTAATAATTAGTGGAGCTTTAGAAGAAGTTTACATGAATCAAAAGCGAATTGATAATAGACGGTTGTTAATGCGACCTTTTCCGCAGAGTGTTCATAGTGGCGATATTCAAGAATTATGGAATAAATATCGTGAAGATATGATTTCAAGGGCTGGAATTTCTATTTTTATTTTCGGGAATAAAGTTAAAGATGATAAAATTATTGATGCAGATGGAGTATATAAAGAGTTTAAAATAGCCTGTCAAATGAGAAATAAAATAATTCCAGTAGGAGCAACGCATTGGGTAGCAAGAAAAATATGGAAAGAAATAAATCAGAATTATAGCAAATATTATAATGAAGATAATATAGAATTAAGAAAGTTGTTTGATGAATTAAATAACGATAAACTATGTCCTGAGGAACTGAATAAAGTTATATTAAAACTTATAAAAGAAATAGAAGCGGAGAGATAAAATGGCAAAAAGAGTTTTTTTTAGTTTTCATTATAAAGATGTAATTGACTTTAGAGCAAATGTTGTAAGAAGTCACAGATTAACCAAAAACAATCAAGCTGGTTATTTCGATGCTTCGATATGGGAAGAAGCAAAAAAACAAGCACTTTAGCATTAAAGAGATTAATAAATAAAGAGTTGATAAATACTTCAGTGACTTGTGTATTGATTGGAACTAAAACTTATGAGAGACCATGGGTTAGATATGAAGTTTTCAGAAGTATTTATAAGCGGAATAAAATTTTAGGAATTCATATTAATAAAATTAGAGGATCTAATAAAAAAATAAAGAATTTAGGCAAAAATATTTTTGATTATGTTGGTGTTAAATTTAATGCTGATGCCTCTAAATATGCTTTTACGGAATACAAAAATGGTAAGTGGTACTATTATGATAAAATTGAAGGAACTAGATTTTTTAAAAATGACTATTTCGCGAAAAATAATCATGGAAAACATTTAAGACTTTCAAAATATTTCAACACTTATGATTGGATATCAGATGATGGATATAATATTTTTTCAGATTGGATTGAGTAAAGTAATCTAACAATAGTATAAAATACATTGATTAGATTTAAAGTACTATTAACTGTAGTGTTAAAGATAACCGATGACGTCCTGTCGTACACTATAAAAAATGCTTGCAAAGTATTGCAAATGTCTAGAATTTAGCGATACAATAGAGGAAAAGAGAAATTGGTGATAATATGAATAAACGCGAAAGAACGAATTTAATATTAGAATTAAGCAAAATATTAATGAAAGAGGATTTTCACACAAGAGAAGTAATTCTAACAACATATGGTTTGGAGACCTTAGAAAACTATGACCTAATGAATGAGAGTGAAGTCTATATAATGAATAAAATACTATGTAATGGATCAAACGAGAGACTTATAGAAGTGGGATCACATTTCAATTTGACAGAGTTTTCCAGTGTTGAAGAGGTAGAGATTTCTACTAATCAGATTCATATTTTTATAAGTCATGTAATTCAGAATAAAGAACTGGCTGAAGAGTTTAAAGAGGAGTTAGAAAACTACGGAATAAGTTGTTTTGTAGCACATGTTGATATTAATCCATCTGACGAGTGGATCAAGGAGATTGAATCGAATTTAAAGAATTGTCATGCTTTGATTTCAATACTAACCGGTAAATACAAAGAAAGTTTATGGACCGATCAAGAGGCTGGATATGCGCTTGGCCTTGGTAAACTTATAATTCCTATGGATTATTCTGAAGTACCTTACGGGTTATTATCAAAGTTTCAAGCTCTAAAGGCGAATGGAAAGAAGACTTGTACTTTAGTAGCCGAAATAATAAATCTACTATCTAGTAAGGATGAATTTTCTCAAGTACTTTCTAATACATTAATTAGAAATTATGAGCGCTCAGTATCTTACATGGATGCAGATCAAAATTTATCAAGAATTGAGAAACTTTCAACACTTAATGGTGAGCAAATCCAACGCATACGATTTGCAGGGGAGAATAATGATCAGATTAGTGATTGTTTTAAAATTTCTCCTACTCGTCTAAATAATTTAGAGTGTAAGCATTTAGGGGAAAATGTATCTAAGTCTTAGTAGATAATAACGATAAAATACGGTTCCTAAAAATTTTTAATGACAGAGGATTTTGAATCTTATAGTAGAGGTTTTACATATTTTACATATATAAAATTATTATTAGACATAAGAATAATATAATTAGTAAAAGTTGTTAGAAATATTGAAATATAGTACTTGACATAGAGAGGAGTAACTAATGAAAGAATTGCGTAGAAGAAACATATATTCCTATATGAGAGAGAGAGAGAGAGTTGTGTTCAAGGAATTAAACATAGAATTTTGGAAAGAACTATTTATCATTAATCATATTTTACTTAAAAATATTGAGGATTTTTTTCCGAACAATCAAATAAGTTCTGAAAAGAAAAAAACTAGTAAGATTATGAAAGAAAATTTAGAAAAGAATACACAAGAATTAATTGAAACTAGATTTGAATTTATGGATATAAGTAAGCTTATTAAGGAGTCAAAAAAAATTACTGAAAATTGGTATAAAAAGAGTACTAAAGTTGAGAATTTATTTAATAGAATTGTAAAAGTACTTATTAAATTTTCAAATGAAGTACTTGAAATTCATTACCTTACAGAAATGAGAAATCTAAAAAGAATAGTACAGAATAAGTACAATGACGAAATAGAATTTAAAAGAGTATTTCTATCATATGCATATGAGGATTTGACTTATACAATTGCCTTATTTTTTTATTTATATGAGCATAAAATTTTACTTTATATAGACTGGATGCATAATGAAGCTATTGATGATGGTGTTATTCTTAAAGATTCTCTTAATACTGCACTAAGTTCTTCGGAACAATTACTGTTTTTGAGAAGTATAAACAGTGAATTGAATATAGCCGGTTTTAAGTCTATTAGAAAGTGGTGTTCATGGGAAGTAGGTAACTTCTACAGTAATTCAACTGGCAATAATACTCAGAAGTACTTTCTTAATTTGTATGGAGAATTACCTTTGGAAAATCTACATTTACATGGGTTTAGTTTACTAGATAGTATTAGGAATTCACGATTAATTGGAAAAAGAAATTGGTAAAAAATTATTAATGATTGGAGTGAATAATGGGGAAAAAATATTATGCAGTGAAAATAGGGAAAAAGATAGGAATTTATAGTAATTGGGGAGATTGTAAAGAACAAGTTGAGGGTGTTAGTGGAGCAGTATATAAATCTTTTAAAAACCTTCAGGATGCAGAGTTTTTTTTAAGTAGTGGTGCAAGCGATGAATCAAATACTAAAGAGGTTCTGTTATCAATAAGTGAATGGAATAAAGAGATTGATAAGGCTATTGAAAACTTGGAAAATGATGAGTGTATAGCATTTGTAGATGGAAGCTATAATGAAGATCAAAAAAAATCTGGGTATGGTGCAATAGTTTTTGACAGTTCAAAAGAAAAGAATATGTTGTATAAAGCTTTTCATTCTGATTACAAACCTGATTTTGTTAAATTGCGAAATGTGTCAGCTGAGTTAGAAGCTGTTAAAGATTCTATTTTACTTGCTATAGAAAAAGAGATGAAAAAAATAACAATATATTTTGACTACATTGGAATTAGTGAATGGGCTAATGGCAATTGGAAAGCGAAAAAGCAAATTACTAAGGAATATGTCAAGTTTATTAATGAAAAGAAATCTTATATAGATATTGGCTTTATTAAGGTACCAGCTCATGAAGGTGTTACCTACAATGAAGAAGCAGATAAACTAGCTAAAAGATCTTTGCTTTCAAAAGGACATCGCACATACCAAGATGGATCTGTTTATTTTGTAAAGTATGATTTAAGTGATTGGAAAGAAATTATTAATCTAATTGATGAGGAAAATAATAATTTTGGCAAGAATACTAAAGAAATAAAATATGAAGTTACACCAATAAAAAATCGCACTAAAATAAAAGTTGATTCAAATAACCAAACGGTTTATATAAACTGTTATTCAGTTGGCTCTTATGTTCAAGGTAAACATACGACACTTTATCAAAAGTTAGTATCTACAGCAGTAGAGTGTTTAACAAGCGATGAAGAGGTAGTTGAAGTTCTAGATAATTATTACGCTATAGATATTCCTAAAGATGAAGTTATAATAAAATTTGATAGACTTGTACCTAATTATAAAGGGCAAAGAGATGATAAAATATTTAATAATATTCTTACTTCAGTATATAATACTATGATATCAGCATATATGCCTGATTACACACAATTACTTACTCCAATTTTTAGAACATATGAATTTTGCTTGCATAGAATGTTGGGGGATAAATTAGGATTAACAACACAACAAGACCGTGGGCGTAATAATTTCTCTTACTTTAATAAAAATCAAGTTGGTAGGTATTATTTAAATAACCCTAGCAAAAGTTTGTTAAACAAGGATCAACTTGCATTGTTAGAAGAAATATATAATCAATATAATTCAGTTAGACATAAGTATTCTCATTGGTCATTTGACGAGGTTGATACAGCAGTTGTTGAAACCATTGAAGAAGCAAGAGAAATTATAGAAAAAGGATTGACAAATATTGATAAGTATTATATGATGTATTACTAGATAGTTGTCTGAGACATAGTGTTAGTGTAATGTAGAAATATATATATTATTGAAAATATATTGTATTTTAATATTCAATAGAATTTCTTAAGGAGGTATTTAGATGAAAAAATATATCATAAATTCAATTAATTATAATCACTATAAATACCTTATTACAGTATTAGATTATGAAACAAACACAAGATCAATTTTAAAAGAATTACAACTTGAAGATAAATGTTCTAATTGTAAGATATTAGTTGACCTAGTCTTGAAAACTGGCATGGGTAAATATCGGTTTGTACAGTATCCAATATTAGAAAATGGGATGATTGATAATACACAAGCTGAATATGTTAGAGCGGAAGACTTGCGTGACATAGAAGAAAAGGTAAATAGTATTTTAATGACAGAACGTGAAATTGTAGAGAATTCGACGTTACTGAGTTCTCAAAAAAAGAAACTGATGAGCTAAGAAGTACTTGTTTTATAATGAGATTTATTCAAAAGATCATATATTTTCTGATCAATCAATTATATTGGTTGATTTTTTTTTAGAAAAAACTCATCACATTATCTATCTAATGAGGATTGCTTTCTGATTAATACTAAACTTTTATTAAATAAAGTATTTAAGATATGATTTAAGAATGTTTATATATGAACAGAAAATATTGGATTGCCAACACTTTTTTAGACAACTTTATTAATAATATTTTGATTCAAATAATTAAGTTTAGTAGAATATGAAAGCCAGAAAGATCTCAAATATTCGAGATTTTCTGGCTTCTTTTTACAGTTTAGTTTTTTAATTGCTTTTGTCAATCAAGTAGTTTATCTTAAAATATCAAGCAGATTATAATAGAAGTACATCTTATTTCTTGTTTTCTGATCTGAATAAATTATTTTTTGTTTTTCCAATATATCTAAGTATCTTTTACAGGTAGAATAAGAAACGCCTGATAAATCACTTATAGTTTTTACTTGAAAAACAGGTTGATAATACATATATTCCATAACTTTCTTAATCTTATAGCCATTAATGAATTCTCTTGCTTTTTCGAGATCTCTTTCGAATAACGCTTCAATTTCTTTTAAAATATTGATGTTCTCAATGGTCTGTTTATCTATACTTTTCAAGAAAAATGAGATCCAATCATTCCAGTTTTCTTCTATTCTTGTGCCATTTAATAAGCGATAATATTTGTGCTTATCTTTTTCTAACGTCTCGCTAATAAATAAATTAGGACTCTTAATTAAATTAACATCATACAAATACAGTGGTATTAAAATTCGTCCAATTCTTCCATTTCCATCTAAAAAAGGATGAATGGTTTCAAATTGTGCATGAATAATTGCGGTTCTAATTAATGGATCTAAATCATCTTTTGGATTGTTAATGTATTCTTCTAAATTAGACATGTATTCATCAACTAGTTGTGGTTCGGGTGGTACGAATGTTGCTGTTTCTCGAGTACATCCATCAGGACCTATGTAATTTTGAGTAGTTCTATATTGCCCTGGACCTCGATATTCTCCGCGAACACCATTACTCAATAAAATCTCATGTAATTTTTTAAATAACCTTGTAGAAATTGGTAAGTGGTCTAATAAACTTTTTCCAATATTCAATACTTCAAAATAGTTTTTAATTTCCTGTAAATCATCATTCTTTTTTTTGTTATCAATTTCATATTTCATTACATCATCAAAAGTTGCTCTAGTACCTTCGATTTTAGTTGATTCATGTGCTTCTTTGTAACCTAATGTACCTAACAACAAATCTTCATCAATTTTTGCTTTTTCTAATAAAATTTCATATTTAGATAAATTTCTATTTGCTGATATCAATTCATCTAAAAAAGACATAGGATTAATACTCTCTTTGATCGGTAATTTATATGGCACAAATGGTTTCATTATTATATCCCTCCATCACTATATTGTAATCACATATTAATTAAATGATAACATAACATGTAATATTTGCCAATTGTTTCCATTATATAGGTATTTGAAAATAAACCAACTAAAAATTCAAATAGGTAATGATGATTTTGCAATTTAAGTGAATAAAATATTATCTTTTAAATTATGATGGTGAATCTCTCCCCCTTGTATAATTAAATTAGAAATAGTAAGCAAATATATTACGAACATTCCTAATCTATTTAAGTTAATTGTTAATGATCAAAAATAAGTTCAACCACTTCATAATCATTGATTTTTATATTATAATTATCTCATAAAAAGATTATGCGATCCCTCCTTGAATGACTCTTTATTAAGAGTTTATATTCGTAACTTAGCTTGCATAATAGTGAGATTCTTTGATTTAGCTGGTTGAATTTCTCTTTGCTCATTAGCTTATGAGAATTATTTGTGTCACTTACAAGGTTAATTGACTCACCAATTATACTTTTTATACTATTTTGAAAGGAGATTTTTATGTCTAACTATTATCATTTGCCTGTTGTTGGTATTGATGTTGCTGCTACCTTTTCCATTGTTACAGTTTTAAACTGATCTTCAACCTTATAAAATAAAGTTTGTGCAAATACCGGCATAAGCTTTACTTTTTTATTGACAAAAGCATGTAAGCAATGCTGGAGGTTGTAAAAATATTTATTATAATCTAAATGAATCCATAAAATAATTAGATTTAAAAGTAGACATTTATGGGTCTGTTTTTAGTTTTTGTATTAATAAGTATATAAAAAATGCTATTATATACATGCATTTTGACTGAATTTGCTTTTAAAACGAATATTCAGTTAAAATAAATTAAATATATGTTGATATTTTATATAGATAACATATAATGGAGTAGAGGGGATGAATATGAATAATACAATTGGTCGTATACAAAAAATTAAATTAACTAATTTTAAGAATGTTAAACATGGAGAAATTGAAATTAATAAAAATATTGATGAGTATTTTAAAAACGAATCAGATTTAATAGGAATTTATGGACAAAATGGTTCCGGAAAATCAGCAGTTGTTGAAGCTATGAGTTTTATTAAAGAAATTATTCAAGGGAGTTCTTTACCAAAAAATATTTTAGAATATATATATAAAGGGAAAACTTATACGAAGTTGGAACTGATTTTTTCTATTGAAAATAGTTATTCAAAGTATGAATTATATTATGATATTAAGATATCAAAAGAAAAAGAAGATCAAGTAATGATTTCTGAAGAAAATATTCATTATAAACGATATAACAAAGAAAAAAATAAATGGGAATATAAAAAGCAATTAATTATGTTTGATAGAGATGAAAAACAGACTTTTAACCCAAAAAAAGTTTTTGATTTATTAATTAATAGTAAAAATAAAGTGGATGCAAAAGTTGCAAAAGAATTATCTAAAAAGCAAAATATTTCATATATATTCTCAAATGAAATGGAGGAAATATATGGTGCTTCTGAGGATTTTAAAGAATTTAAACACTTAATTTTGGGATTAAAACATTTTGTTAAATATAATTTATTTGTAATTAAGAATTCGACTTCAGGTATTATAAATGCAAATATTGCAATGCCCTTAAGCTTTCAAATAAAAAATCAAGAAAGTTTATCTGGCGGAGAGTTTCCAATATTCTTTGAACCCCGGTTATTGGAAGAGAAAAATTTAAAGATGCTAAAAAAGATTATTGATCAACTTAATATTGTTATGAAAGAAATTATACCAAATCTTTATATAGGTATTAAGAATTATGGAGTTGAGTTGTCTGATAGTGGAGAAGAGAGAGTTAAAGTAGAGATTGTTGCTAAACGTGAAGATATCATTATACCAATTCGATATGAGTCGGATGGTATCAAAAAAATTATATCTTTTTTAAGTGTACTCATTGGTATGTTTAATAATCCAACAATATGTTTAATTGTAGATGAATTTGATGCCAATATATTTGAGTATTTATTAGGGGAGTTATTAAAAATAATTGAATCAGATGGCAAAGGACAATTTATTTTTACTTCTCATAATTTAAGACCACTTGAGAAATTGAATAAAGAATCATTAAGATTAACAACGACTAATCCAGATAATCGATATATTACATTTTCAAAAATTAAAGAAAGTAATAATTTAAGGAAATCGTATTATCGTATGATAAATCTAGGTGGTCAAGATGAAGAAATCTATGATGAAACAAATTATTATAAGATTGCAATGGCTTTTAAAATTCTAGGAAGAAAAGCTAATGAGTAAAAAGAAAGTAATATTATTTATTGTTGAAGGTGTAACTGATGAAGCGTCTTTAGGTTCAATATTATCAGAATTAATAAATGATGATCAAATTAAATTTCAAATCTATCATGGCGATATACTAACATATTATCATAACTCGGCTAATAATATTAAAAGAAAAGTAGGAGATGAGATAAACAAGTTTTTAGATACTGAACATTATTTAAAAAAAGATATCGCAATGATCATTCATTTAATCGATACGGATGGTGTTTTTATTAAAAACGATTTTGTTATTGAGAATTCGTTCCTAAGTAAGAACATGTATTTAGAGGGTGAAGGAATAAAAACAAGAAATGCAAGAACTACTATTAAAAGAAATATGAAAAAAAGTCAGTTGATTAATATACTATATAGTTCTAGTAAAATCAATACAATTGCCTATAAGATGTATTATTTTTCTTCAAATTTGGAGCATGTTTTTCATGAAGAGGCTAATGTTCCTGATGCTAAGAAAAGTCGATTGGCTGATGATTTTGCTTTTAAGTATTATGATAAAGAAAATGAATTTATAGATTTCATTAACTCTTCAATCGTAGCAGTCGAAGGAGATTATGAGGAAACATGGGATTTTATTAAGCAAGATTTGAATTCGATTAATAGAAATTCTAACTTTCATTTATTTTTTGATTAGAACATTTTGCATGGGAACTGATAAAACAGATCTTAGAAGGTTATCTTTCTAAGTTATTGCTTAGAAGACATTAAAATATTACTGGAATCAATCATTACGATTGGTTCTTTTATTTGAAAATTATGATAATCTCATCACATTTTGTAACTGATTATGGTAAATCAGATTACTATATCTACTTCATACATCTATAAAATTAACAATGACAAAAGAAAGGATTTTATAGCTCAAAAATATTATTCTGTAAAAAAGAGCTAATTGCAATAATGCTAGTAAAATGAATAAAAAAGAAAAAGCTAAAAAGTCTATTTCGGGTATATTTCCTTAATAAATTCCATGAATACTTACCAGCTAGAGTAGAAATTTATAACATGCACAATAAATAGATTGCAACTTGCACAATAGAAATATTACAATTTGCACAACAAAATCGTTGCAACTTGCACAAATTAATTATAAATAATTATATATTCTGATAAGATGGTTATGTTGATAAATATGACTGAGTATATTAACAGAATTATGGACAAAGTAATTAAATATGAGTTAGAAGTATTTGGTACGGTTTTGATAACTGGTCCAAAATGGTGTGGTAAAACCACTACCGCAAAGCAAATAGCAAAAAGTGTTTTATATATGCAACATCCAGATAAAAAAGAATCTTATTTGACTCTTGCAGGAATACAACCCTCAAAGCTCTTAGAAGGAGAAAAACCAAGATTGATTGATGAATGGGAAATGGCTCCGCAACTAAGGGATGCTGTAAAATTTGATGTAGATATGAAAAATGGAACTGGACTTTATATTTTGACCGGTTCTACTACAATTGATGAAAGTAAAATATCACATTCTGGCGCAGGTAGGATCAGTCGGATCAAAATGAGAACTATGTCTTTATTTGAATCATTAGACTCAAATGGTAGTGTAGGTCTTGAAGATTTATCCAATGGTAAAAATGAAATAGATGGTACTTCAAACCTAGACATAGAAGATATAGCAGAACTTATAATAAGAGGCGGTTGGCCAGGAAATTTTAAAAAAACTATAAAAGTAGCTATGAGATCAGTAGAAGGATACTGCGATATAATTGCAACTTCGGAGATTAAAACTGTAGATGGTGTTAAAAGGAATGAAGAAACTGCGAAGAGTATTTTAAGATCTTTGGCAAGAAATACTTCATCAACAGCATCAGATGCAACAATATTAAGTGATGTTAAAGTTAATAATACGTCAATACACAGAAATACCTTATCAGATTATTTAAATGCATTGAGAAAACTCTTTGTAATAGAAGATTTACCAGCATGGAGTCCAAAATTAAGGTCAAAGACTATAATAAGAACTTCTAACAAAAGACATTTAATTGACCCTGCAATTGCAGCAAACATGTTAAAAGCATCGCCTAAGGATTTAATATATGATATGAATACCTTTGGGTTATTATTTGAATCCTTAGTTGTTAGAGATTTAAGAATATATTCACAAGCCATAGGCGGATCGGTATTTCACTATCGAGATAATACAGGACTAGAAGCAGATGCCGTAATACATTTAGATGACGGAAGATGGGGACTAATAGAGGTTAAATTAGGAAACAACTTGATAGATGAAGCTGCTGAGAATTTAAAAAAATTAAAAGATAGAATAGACACTAACAGAATCAAGGAACCTTCATTTTTGATGATTGTTATAGGAACTGGATATGCCTACAAAAGAAAAGATGGAGTACTCGTTGTGCCTATTGGTTGCTTAAAGTACTGATTGAGAATATCGTTTATTGAAGGGGATAGGAACGGTAAATATATGTTGAATTCCAAAAAAATATAATAGTAAATAATAAGGAAAACTTGGAATATATTTTGAAACTCCGACAATTAAAGCAGTGTGAGTTTTGCTATTGTTAATAAATATAAAAATTTTTCATTTAAAAAGTATTCTTAAAGCGATCTTAATTTATTTTATACTAGGTAACCCCCTTATGTTAGGATAGTTTTTGTAAATATAACATAATGCGATTAAATACAATTCTACTTTTTGATATTTTCTAGTAGTAATTTGATATTAGTTTCATTTGGAATCATTATAAAATCTAATGAGTTTGATTTTAAGATATTATTAAAAAAGAATTTGTTTATTTCATTTCTTATTCGCTTATCATCAATAGGGTAATGTGGTATGTTTAATTTATTTAATATAGCTCTTTTATATTCTTCTTCCAAAAAATAGATAACAGAAAAAGCTGCTTCTTCATTACTAAGAATATTTTTAAAATATTTAGTAAAGGCGATATCAACAGATGCAAATATTAGCGAATAGCACTGTGCTGTTGAAAAAACTCTTAACATATCTTTTAGAATTTCATTACCTTTTTTTTCAATGGTAAATTCGCAATCTAGATAAAATTTCTTTAACTCATTTAATAGACAAGATTTTAGTTCTACTAAGGAAAAATGTTGCCAAAGTTCGGCAAAATCTTTTATACTATGATGTTTTAACATATTGTAATTTAGATTAGTAATTTTTTTAACTATATTATTTTTTTCATATTTTGATGGAGTATTAAAATTAGAATTAAGAATAAAATTAGGTGAAAATCGCATTTCAAACATATAAGAAATATCAATTTCATCTCTTTTTAGTAATTCAGGATATGAACCAGTAAAATAACATGAATAGAAGAGTAGTATATTTTTGTTAAATAATTGAAATATCATGCGTTCAGCTTCCTCAAGTAAAATCCCTATATTAGTATTATAAAAATCAGACTGATAAAATAAAGGGCTAGTTATTCTAGCTTTATAGTCATAATATCTAGATAAATAAACACTTAGAAAAACACATTCATATAAAGTTAAAGTTTTATATGATATAGGTTTAACATTTTTGCTATATTTGCTAAGAAGCCTCTTCCTATTTAATCTATCTTCTTTTTTTCTTTCAAGTCTACAATTTTTACAATCACAGGAACCTGTAAGTAAATGATTACATTTTTGACACTTTAATTTTTCAAGACTATCATCGTTAATTCTTCTGACTCTAGTTTCAATTATAATTTGACTTTTGCAGTACTTGCAAATTTTATTTTTAAATTTTATATTTGGAAGAGTTTTGTAAAAAGAATGTGGAGTGACATTTATGTTATAATTATTAATTAGATCATTTACTTTATCTCCTGAGTAATATTTTACGATTAGATCTTCAATTTGTTTTTCATTTAAATGGCTGAGTACTTTGCTGATATTTACTAATTGCATTAATTCCCCTTTCTATATTGTTGAAACTTATCAACTATCTAATAGAATAATACCATTTAATTGATCAAAAATGAAGTTTTTTTAAAAAATAAATTAACACTAGTAAATGTTCTAAAATGAACATCTTTTAGATGTCGGATTCGACTATAAAATCTATTATAATATTTTTCTAAAAAGATAAAACTAGATCTTTTGAGGTTAGTATAAAACTAGCAAAACATCAAGTTGTAAAATAGCACTTGATATAGAGATGATTTATCTTTGGATTGTTAGACATAGTAAAGGATATAATGAAAAGGAGGAACTCGAAGAAGGTTATAGCAAAAAAATTATCCTGTTCAGATAGATGTATTTGAAGAAAAAAATAATGGTAAGATACTTATGAAATGATTAAAAGAAGCAGGTTTTGAAGCTTATATAAAATAGCAATAGTGAAGAGCCCCCATAAAGGGGCAATAGTTTCATTCTAATAAGAAATCAATAATATTTTTAACTTTAATACCAGAGTAATCCTTAAAAATATTTTTATCCATTGTCAATACATATTTTGGATAATTGTCATCTATTTTTTTAAGTGGTCTGAGCTCTCTTTTTCTTGTATCTTCATTCATGATTGTAGCAGATACTTGATAATAGATTTTCTCGTTTGTTTTAGTCGCAACAAAATCGACTTCTAATGGACCAATTTTACCAATAGTGATTTCATAACCCCGATTTAAAAGTTCAAGATAAACTATATTTTCAAGTACATGACCATAATCTGTATCCCGCAAACCAGTGAGTTTATTACGGATACCTATGTCTACAATATAATACTTTTCAAGGGTTTTAAGAAATTTTTTGCCTTTTAAATCATATCGATTAACTTTATATATTATGAATGCTTTTTCAAGCATCCGGAGATAATTGTCAATGGTATCACTTGTAGTTTTTCTGCCGCTACTTGTTAGATAGTCACTAATTTTTTTAGTAGAAACAATGTTCCCAATATTTGCAGCAATAAACTTTAAAAGACTTTCTAATAGAGCGGCATCACGAATATTATTTCTTTCGATGACATCTTTAATGAGCACTGAAGTATAAACGCCTTCAAGGAAAGGTCCAATCGTCTCGGGTGTATCGAGTAATTGGGCAATTGTAGGTAGGCCACCAAATTCGAGATATTGATTAAATAAGGCTTCAAGATCTCTCTTCTCATTTGCGCCAATGAAATCTAAGTATTCCTTAAAGCATAAAGGCTGCATTTTTATCTCTACATATCTGCCAGAAAGCAAAGTAGAAAGTTCTGAAGATAATAAATAGGCATTTGAGCCTGTAATATAAATATCAACATTGGCGTCAACTAAAAAGGCATTAATGACTTTTTCCCAGGAGTTGATCTGTTGGACTTCATCAAGAAGTATATAATATTTTTTGCTTTTATGGATTAATTGCTCATCAATATACTTATGAAGTTCTTTATAATTTGTGAGTTCATCAAATTTAAAAGACTCAAAGTTCATTCTGATAATTTGATTCTCTTCAATACCAGATTCTTTTAAATGATTTTCAAATAAAGATAATAGAGTGGATTTACCACAACGTCTAATACCTGTGATTACTTTTATCAAGGGCTTATCTTTGAATTTATTATATTACAGAAAGCTCTTTTATTACGTTATAGTCTAAAAAGACAAAAAAATCAATAGTTTTTCGAGTATATCCTAAAAACTTTTAAAAAATATGGCGTATGAATTTATAAAAGAAAAATAGAATACAATGATGTTTGGTACTAATCAACTAACATATTCATCTCTTGAATAAATGACCCAGTTTAGTGGAACGAATATGATTAACACCTGAGTTTATTGAAGAAAACATTTTTAAAACGATTATCCCTTTGACCACGCAAGCTAGTGAAGTCTCAAAAGGTGATAGAATAGATAAAATATTAAAGTTCTGTGAGGAACCAAAAAGTAGAGATGAAATTCTAGAATATGTAGGGATAAAAAATCGAGAGTATTTTAGAAATGAAATATTAAACCCATTAATTAAAAAGGACTTATTACAATTAACATTGCCTAATAAACCTATGAGTCCAAAGTAAAAGTAATCTTCTGTTAAGAAATAATAGTGTTATGAGAATATGAATGAAATACCTTTATAATGAAATGCTAAAACAATCTTCTATAAGGCTTCATTATAGAAAAGAGAGTATTTATAAAAAAATGTACTATAAATAAAATCGACCATTACAAGTGTTTTTTTATTGGTTAATAATCTGTTCTTATCACATTAACTAGTATGCTTAATTCCTACTTATCAACTTGAAAATAAGCTAGTCTTACACAAAGTCTTGATAAATAATAAATCTGCTATCAAATTACTCCAGAAAAAAATCTGAACTTTTTATTATTAAAAAAATCGTGCAACTAAATTTGCAATTCTACTTTAGATAAAACATTGAACTTACGTTTGATTAATAGCGTTAGGTCATATATAATGTTAATAGAGAGTTATAGTATATTTTACATACTAATGGAATTGCATCAATGAGAAAGTAGGTTCGTGTGATAGAAAATAATCGTATAGAATTTAAAAGAGAATTAAATAGTAGTCTAGAAAAAGAAGTTGTTGGATTCTTAAATTATCATGAGGGTGGAGAATTATATGTAGGAATTTCTGATGATGGGACTGTTAATGGGATTGATAATCCAGATGATATTCAAAAAAGAATTGTTGACAGAATAAAGAATAATATTAGACCTTCAACATTAGGACTTTTTGACGTTCTAACTATAGAAAAAGAAAGTAAAAAAATAATAAAAGTTATTATTTCTAGCGGGCCAGAAAAACCTTACTTTATAAAAAAGTATGGTATGTCTCCAAAAGGTTGTGCTATTCGAATAAGAACAACTGCTCAACAAATGCCTCAAGAGATGATTGATACACTTTATTCAAAAAGGACAAGGAACTCATTAGGGCTCTTAAAAGCACCTCGACAAGATTTAACTTTTAAGCAGCTAAGAATTTATTATGAAGAAAACGGATTTGAATTAAATAATGAGTTTATAAATAATTTGGAACTTTTAACTGAAAAGAAAGAGTATAATTATGCAGCATATTTACTTTCTGATACAAATGCAGTTTCAATGAAAGTTGCTAAGTATTCTGGGGAAAATAAAGTAGATTTGATGGAAAATGAAGAATTTGGATATTGTTCAATAATTAAAGCAACAGAAAATATATTAAATAAATTAAATTTAGAGAATATAACCCAAGCAGAAGTAACATCATCGGTGAGAAAAGAAAACCGATTTGTATCCCCTAAAGCACTAAGAGAAGCTGTAATTAATGCAATTATTCATAATGATTATTCCAATGGTATACCACCTGTTTTTGAAATTTTTTCAGATCGATTTGAGATTACTTCTTCTGGTGGATTACCTCAGGAATTGACTCAAGAAGAATTTTTTGAAGGAATTTCAGCACCGCGGAATAAAGAACTAATGAGAGTATTTAAAGATTTAAGATTTGTTGAACAATTGGGATCAGGTGTACAGAGAATACTTAGTGAATATGAAAAAAACGTATTTAAATTTAGCACTCATTTTTTAAAAGTTAGATTTCCTATAATGAATGTCGGGAAGAATGTCGGGAAGAATGATTTATATGAGGAAGTTGTATTAAATAAAACACAAAAAGAAATATTAAGATATATTGAAAATAATCCTCATATTACTCAAAAAGAACTTAGCAACTCTATTGATAAATCTCTACGGACAATCCAAAGAAATATGAAAGAATTACAAGATTTAAATATAATTCAACGTGTAGGCTCATCGACAAAAGGATATTGGAAAATCATTAAAAAACTAGAAATTTAGGCGGTGAAGGTAATGATGTATCAACATTTTATATTAATTCATAACGGATATAAAGAAGGTAGAATAGGTTTTCATAGATGTTATGATGATATATCAGGTTTTAAAGAATTCATGACATACAAGAAAATATTAAAAGAAAGATTTGATCATATGAATTTTGCATTTCATCAATTACCAACATCAGCGAAAACACTTGATTCTGTGAAAGATTATGACCCTTATTTTGAGGGGATAGAAGAGATAAAAGATTTCGAAGAATTTTGTCAAACTGTAGAAAAAGATTTAGAAGTAGATGTTTATGATGTTGCAAAAATAATATTATCAAAAAAACCTTATACTCAGTTAGAATTGCAAAAAGTTATATTTCTAGTATATGTTGAGTATCTAAAGAAATATGATAAAAAATTGTTTAAAGAAGAATTTGATGCCTGGAAATATGGACCAGTTATTAAAAAACTTTATAGAAGTTCAAAGAAATATCAAGATAACAAAATTATGAAGTATTTCAGAGATGGAGAAACTCAAATGCAGATTTTGTCAAGGTCTCAGAAGATTAAGGATTATGATAAGGTTATTGAAGTAGTTGATAAAACAATAAAGAAATATGGAAGCGTTAAAAACGGAGAATTTATTGATATAACACATGTCGAAAATGGTGCGTGGGAAAGAACGATTAGGAATAGAAAAAGTAGCTATAGAAAAAATTCCCAGAACTATTTCCCAAATCATATTAGAATTCCTTTTAAGCATATTAAAAATGATGCATCTAATAATAGATATTGTATAGAATAAATTAACAGCTCTGACTTGATGGTTGGAGCTTTTTCATTTGAAAAAACTTTATCTCATAACATTATTTGGAAATGACGTTGAGTTAATTAATTGTCAACATATTATTGGTAATTGCAATTAGAAGATAATAGACTCAAAGGTTATCTTTGGCAATATGAAGATGAAATTTTATTATTAGATCCTGAAGGTGTTCCTATATTATTAGGGTTAAAATAATAAGATAAGAAGTAGATGTATTGACATGAGATTAAACTCAGGTTGTAAATAGAATTTTTAAATATGTTGATATGGAACAATTGGACCAAAAATTATTTATAAAGGTGAGAAAATTAGTTAGAAATCAAAAGGCTAATCATCCGTGGATAACAATGGACGGTATTGAACTTTTAAAGAGTGCAGGTTTATATATAAAAGACCCAATTACTGGAAAGCAAGGAATTACATTAGCTGGCATTTTGATTTTTGGAAAGGAAGTATTAATTCAATCAGCTCTCCCGCATTATAGAACGGATGCTATTTTGCGAAGAGAAAACCTAGACCGATATGATGGTCGAGATGATATACGCGTAAATATTTTAAGAAGCTACGAAAGATTATTGCAATTTGTTGCAAAATATCCAAATGATAAATTTTATCTTGAAGGCATATAAGAATTAATTTAAGAGATAAAATTTACCGAGAAGCGATTTCTAATCTATTAATTCATAGAGAGTTCTCAAATCTCTTTCCAGCTAAACTTATTATAGAAAGTAAAAGAGTTTATATTGAGAATGCTAACAAACCCCATGGTAACGGAATAATTGATCCAGATTATTTTTCGCCATATCCGAAAAATCCTAAAATTGCTAAATTTTTTAAAGAAATAGGTGTAGAGTTACAATCTATAATAGGATGGGTTGATGAATTAGGTTTAGAAATTAGAAATATTTATAAGTACAACAAAATATATTCTGGGGTTGATCCTGAATTTATAGAAGGAAATATTTTTAAAACGATTATTCCTTTGACCACCCAAGCTAATGAAGTCTCAAAAGACGATAGAATAGATAAAATATTAAACCCATTAATTAAAAAGGATTTATTGCAATTAACATTGCCTAATAAACCTACGAGTCCAAAGCAAAGTACTCATCTGTTAAAAAATAATAGTGCTATGAGAATACGAATAAAATGCTAAGACAGTCGCCTATAAGGTTTCATTATAGAAAAAGAGAGCATTTATAAAAAAAATGTTCTATAAATAAAATCAACCATTAGAAGTGTTTTTTTCTATTGGTTAAAAAACCTGTTCTCATCACATTAACTAATCTGCTTAATTCCTGCTTGTCGGATTGAGTATAACCTAGTTTTACACAAAGTCCTGTCAAATAATAAATCTAATATCAACTTGCTTCAAATTACTACAGAAAAAAATCTGAGTTTTTTAGTATTTAAAAAATCGTGCAACTAAATTTACAATTCAGGATTGATTTAAATTCTATGAAACTTATTGACATTTACTATTAATTAAAACGAATCATATTTAGCATATTTAACACTCCAATGGACATTTTTAATGAAATCAAGTAATCTTTTTTTATTTTTTGTTTTAAAAAAATCTATTATCATTAAATGATCTTTATTTGATGATTTAAAAACTTTACAAGTGGAAATTTTTGATTCATCATTATTAACAAAATATGTCTTTCTAATAAAACTATTTTTTAATCTGTATAATTCATTTATCAATTCGTTGTTCTTACATTTATTAATATATATATCATGAAATTCTGTTTGCAGTTCAAAATAGATTTTAAAATCTGTTTTCTTAATAGCAATGTCAATTCTTTTTACAATATCACCCATTTTTTTTATGTCCTCATCTGTAATATATTCAAAAGCTAAAGATGCCGCTAAACTATCAAGGACTCCAATGACTGCATATTTTTCTTGTACTTGTTTTAAAGTCAAGTTATTAACATAAAAACCTTTACGTGGAATCTTTGTTACATATCCGAACGCCTCAAGTTTGATTAGAGCTTCTCTAAGAGGTGTAGAACTAATTGACAAATCTTTAGTTATTTGCTTTTCATTTATTTTTTCATTTGGCTTAATTGTTCCGTTAGTAATATGGTCGGAAATATAGTCGTATACATGATCATTTAAAGCTTTAAATTGCATAATATCACTCCAGTATATTCAAATTGTTTAATATAATATTATCATATATTACAACAAAAATCATATATAATATTTTGTATACAATATCGGAAAAACAAATTGTTGGAATGTTCTGAAAATGAATTGACTTTTTCGGGGAGGATGATATAATACATAATATATAATACATTGTATACAATATAAAGAGGAAGGAAATTTATGAATTATGGATGCCAGTCTATGGTAGATGAAATTAAAAGTATATTGATTAAACGACCTGATAAGGCGTTTATATCCCAAGAAAATTTAAATAATACGTGGGAAGATTACAATTATATTCAAGTCCCAAATTACAAAAAAGCATTAGAAGAATTTAGTTTTTTTGAAAAGATTCTAAAAAATAATGTAGAAAAAATTTACTATTTGCCTGAAAGTAGTGAAGTCGGTTTAGATTCTATTTATACGCATGATTCTTTGAAAATAACTAAATATGGCGCTATTTATTTTAATACAGGAAAAATACTTAGACAAAAAGAATCTTATGAAGTTCAAAAATATTTAGAAGCTAAAAAAATTAAAACCCTGGGGCGAATAAATAGTCCAGGGACCATTGAAGGTGGGGATATAGTATGGTTACCTAATAATCGTGTTGCAATTGGAAGAGGTTATCGTACAAATGATGAAGGCATTAGACAATTTAAAGAATTAACAAAGGAATTTATTAATGAATACATTATAGTGCCAATGCCTCATGGTGAGGGAAAAGAAGAATGTTTACATCTTATGAGTGTCATTAGTATGGTAAATGATAAATTAGCAGTTGTTTATTCAAAATATATGCCTATCTTTTTTAGAGAATTATTATTAGAAGAGGGAATTAAATTAATTGAAGTTGATGAAGAAGAATACAACTATTTGGGTTCTAATATATTAGCTTTAAAACCAAATGTGTGTGTGGCTCTGGAAGGAAATAGTAAAATTATTAATGAATTAAAAGCCAATGGTTGCAAAGTATATACTTATCCCGGTGAGAACCTCTCATATTTAGGAACTGGAGGCCCAACATGTCTGACTTGTCCAATATGGAGGGATTGAAATATTTAAGAAAGTCTATTTCAGATATCTTGAATGAGTATATAAAAATTTCGAGTTTTACAAATACTATTGAAGAAAATAAAACAGACATTTTTTTTAACAAACAAATATCAAATCTAGAGTATTTTAAGAAACATCCGGATTATTTTGGACAATATAAAATAAAAAATGATACATTAAACAGAAATGTTAATTATGCAATGATTAAAGGAAAATCTAAAGAAACAATTGTTTTGATTCATCATAGTGATATTGTTAATGTGGATAATTTTAATCAATATAAGGCGTATGCCTTTTCGCCTAAAGAGCTAAAAAGAAAATATAAAGAGAATGCTAAATTTTTAGATCCTGAAACAAGAAAGGATTTGTTATCAAATGATTGGTTATTTGGAAGAGGAGTAGCTGATATGAAAGGTGGCGGTGCTATACAGCTAGCACTTTTTAAGTATTATTCAAAACTCAATTTAGAGCCAACAATTATATTAATGGCTCTTCCCGATGAAGAAAATTTATCAGCTGGTATGAGAAGTGGCGTTATATTATTAGATCAACTAAAGGAAAAATATGATTTGAATTTTAAATTGATGATTAATTCAGAACCTCATCAAAGATTAACAGAAAATAAAGCTGTAATATCTCAAGGATCAATAGGAAAATTAAATATTTTTGTTTATATTCAAGGATATTTAGCCCATGCGGGTAAATCCTTAGAAGGATTAAATCCAAATGGTTTATTAAGTAAAATAGTTTGTAAAACAGATTTAGCAAATGATTTTATTGAATTATTAGAAAATGAAATGAGTATACCCCCAACGTGGATATATCAAAGAGACAGCAAGAAAAATTATGACATTTCATTTCCGGAAAGTGCTTTAGGAATTATGAATATATTAAATTTTTCTGCAAATCCAAGGGTGATATTAAAAAAAATTAAATCTATTTGTGAAAAAGAAATGGAAGATTACATTAATTTAATTAATAATAAAAGAAGAATGTTTGCTAAGAAAACAAATAGAAATTGGTTAGATTTTGATTGGGAATCAAATGTTCTAACCTTTGGTCAATTAAAAGAAGGATTAAAAGATAAAGAGTTGATTAGTAAAAAGGGAAGTATTACCGAATTAATCCACGAATATTTAGTTGAGTTAAATATTAATAAACCTACTATTATAGTTGGATTATTACCACCTTATTATCCCGGGGTAACAAATTCTAAGCAGGAAATTTTATTAGATCTAGTCAATGATTTTTCCATTAAAAGCTGGAATCAAGGGTATGATAATAGGGCTTTTTTTACTGGCATTTCTGATTTAAGCTATGCAACGTGTTTATCAGAATATAAAGCAATTGAGAAATCTATGGACAACATGATTGGATGGAAAGATGATTATTATATTTCCTTTGAAAGCATAAAAAAAATTTCAATGCCTTGTGTCAATATAGGGCCTTGGGGAAAAGATTTTCACAGGGAAACAGAAAGAGTATACAAAGAAGACTTATTTGAAAGAACACCGTTATTAATTGATTATATTATAAAAAATTGGAGGAAATTAAATGTTTAAAAATGTCATTGTTAAAAGACCAGCAAGAGCCTTATCAAATGGAATTACATCTGCGCCAGAGTTAGGAAAGCCAGTATATGAAAATGCTCTTAAGCAACATGATGCCTATATTGAAGCATTAAAAAAATGTGATGTAAATGTAAAAATCTTAGAAGCAGATGAAAGATATCCGGATTCTTGCTTTGTTGAAGATGTTGCCGTTTGTACAAAAGAATTTGCTATGGTTACTAGTCCAGGAGCCCAGACAAGAAAAGGTGAAGAAAAAGAAATTGTTGAAGCTTTAAGTGAGTTTTACTCAAAGATTGAATATATTAAAGCCCCAGGAACATTAGAAGGCGGAGATGTAATGATGGTTGGAGATCACTATTATATTGGTTTATCTGAAAGAACTAATCAAAAAGGAGCGGATCAATTAATAGGCGCACTAAAACAATATGGAATGGATGGGTCAGTTGTTAAAATGAAAGAAATGCTACATTTAAAAACAGGGCTAGCTTATCTTGAAGAAAACGTTTTACTAGTCGCTGGAGAATTTATTGAGGATAAAAGGTTCGATAAGTATAATAAATTGGTTGTAGAGGAAGATGAAGCTTATGGTGCGAATTGTATTAGAGTAAATGATTATGTACTAGTTCCTAAAGGATACAGCAAAGTTAAAGCTAAAATAGAAGCAGCTGGATTAAAGACTATAGTTGTTGATACTTCTGAATATAGAAAGGTTGATGGAGGACTTAGTTGTTTATCATTAAGATTTTAGTTGAAAATATAAAAAAGGGTATGAAAATATCCTTTTTTATAAATCTTATTTAAGGGAATAAAGGGAGGAAAATTTTATGGAGTTTATGCAAATTTTAATATGGCAATGGTTGTGGGGTTTACCATTAATTATAATCATTTTAGGAGTAGGAATTTATTTTACTGTTTTTTCAGGTTTTTTCCAATTTAGATTTATTAAACATGCATTTATAACAACTTATGAACGCCTCTTCAAAGATGATTTATCAGAGGATGAAGGAAGAATATCACCCTTAGAAGCTCTAAGTGTGGCTATAGGAGCAACAGTTGGTGTGGGAAATATTGGAGGTGTAGCAACTGCTATTGCTGTAGGTGGGCCAGGTGCTGTTTTTTGGTTATGGGTAGCAGCTATCTTAGGTCAAATGATAAAAATGGCTGAAATTTCTCTAGCAGTCTATTATAGAAAAAAATCAGATGATGGAACTACATTTGGTGGACCAACGTACTATATGAAACGTGGTATAGGAGAAGAAAAAGGATTTAAGAAAATAGCAACAACTCTAGCATTTATTTTTACTTTTGGTTTTGGTGTAGGTTTTTTTATAACAATGCAAAATTATGTAGTCTCAGAAGCAATTGCATCTACATTTGATATTAGTATGATTGCTGTAGCAGTTGTATATACTGTTTTACTGTATTTAATGATTAGTGGTGGATTACCAGGGTTAGGCAAAATTGCTTCAAAATTAGTACCTTTTATGAGCGTTTTTTACATCTTAGCTGGACTTTTTATAATTTTCAAGAACGTTTCACTTGTACCTGAGGTGTTTGGTCTGATATTTAAAGGCGCATTTTCTGGAACTGCTGCTGTAGGCGGATTTACTGGTGCAGCATTTATACAGATTATTAAAATTGGAATGTCAAGAGCAGTTTATTCTAATGAAGCTGGGTGGGGTTCTTCACCAATGATTCATGCTTCAGCTAAAACAAATCATCCGTGTAAGCAAGGGATAACAGGAATTTTTGAGGTTTTTATTGATACAATCGTTATTTGTTCCATTACTTCTTTTGTTATTATTATTACTGGCGAATGGTCTTCAGGACTTGCCGGTGCTGAATTAACTCTTAGTGCTTTTGAAACGGGCGTAGGATTTGTTGGGAGAGTTATTCTAGCTGGAGGCATTTTATTATTTGGTATTACTACTTCTTCTGGTTTATATGCTCAAATTGAAGTATTGGTACGATATCTTATTGGTGAAGGAAAAAATACTGAAAAGAAGATACTTTCAATTTACAAATGGACTTATCCATTACCAGCATTAATATTAGTTATTATCGCAGTAGTTAGTGGAATGCCAGGAACAACAGTATGGTTATTTGCAGATATGGCAACAGCGTTACCAATATTTGCTAATCTATTGGCATTATTATTTTTAAGTGGTAAATTTTTCGAATTGTTGCGAGATTATAAAGCAAGATATATGGGAATTGGTGAGGTAGATCCTGAATTTAAAGTTTTTTATGAGGACGTATTATCAGAAAAAAAAGTTAATAATAGATGATATGAATAAACTCAAATTATGCATCGCTATCACTTAAAAAATTAGTTGAATTTTATATTTTAGCTTACTGAATAAAAGTTTTAAAAAATAAAAAAGAGCCTCAAGAATTTTATTATTAAAGTATCTAGAATAATAATAAAAATTGTTACAATAGGTCTCTTTTTATAAAGATTTTACCACTGATCAGTGTTTCGTGGCATCTTATCTTATGTAAATACCTTAGTCCCATCTGGCAACTAAATAACCTGAATGATTTGGTACTATTGGTTATAATCATAGCGAGAAATTAATAGCTAAAGGGCCATACGTAAGAAGTTATAAAGTCGATAAGTGCAATGAAATAGAATAATTATAGAAATGACTGTGTTGAATTAAGCAGTCATTTTTTTTTTAATTTCACATTAAAAAACCATAGAAAAGCAGTTTTGAAATAAACTCGCCTTTTTTCTATGGTTTCTAATAATAATTATTTGTTAATGATATACTTTGATTTCTTAAATAACAACCTCAGAGAAATGACTATTCCCCAGGAAATACTTAATGATGGTAACATGGAGATTAATATTGCCTCAACTGGCGATATTGGTGAAAAACGCAAAGGATTAAAAAAAATCATAAATGTTAGCGTTAAAAGTATAAAAAGGATAATTCGTTCACTAAGGTTATTAGGTTTTTCTAAGAATATCGATTTTATATCTAGTTTTTGATTCATTTTAATACAACCTTTCTAATTCAGAATTAGCTAATTGAATAAGTGTTTCATCATGTACTAAATTTTTTAATTGTTCAATATGTGAATGTAATTCCACATCTTCTTCAATAATAGGCACATATTTATTAATTTCATGGTATATTTTTTTCGTTATGTTACTTACTTTACTAGGTTCATCCAAAAATTGCTGTGCTTGATAAACAGAAAGCAACTCAATGGCGAGAATATACTCTAATTTTTTAGCAATTTCACAAGCTTTTTTGGCTGCATTATACCCCATTGAAACATAATCTTCTTGACCGTTAGATGTTGGTATTGAATCAACAGTAGCGGGATGAGACAATATTTTCATATCATTTAAAAGTCCAGCTTGAGAATATTGAGGGATCATTAAGCCAGAGTTTATGCCAGGATTTTTTATTAAAAAAGAGGGCATTTCAGAAAAACGATTATTAATTAATCGACAATTTCGCCTTTCTGAGATTTTAGCAATCATAGTTGAAGCGATACTAGCAGAGTCCATTGCTAGCCCAACATATGAAGCATCACAATTACATCCAGAGATAGCTTTTTCATTTCCTTCTTCTGTCCATATTATCGGATTATCATTACATGAATTCATTTCATTCTCAAGAGTTTCAAGGGCATCATTTAATGTTTTTTTACTTGCACCATGTAATTGAGGGATCCCACGTATTGATAGTGCATCTTGCAATCTGTAGTCAATATTTTCTTTTGCTAAATCAGATGATGACAAAATATTTCTGATATTAGTAGCAGTATTTCGCTGATCACAGTATTGTCTAACACTCATGAGATTGTCATCAAAGGCCTTCAAAGTTCCTTTTAAAACTTCTATTGACATGGCCGCAATGATGTCAGCACTCTTAGTAGCATTTAGCATATCATGAAGGGCAAGGGCCGCTAGTCCTGTCGGACTTGTCGTTCCTGAAATTAATGATAACCCTTCTTTTGCATGTAATTTTAACGGTTTAATATTTAGTTTATTATAGACTGATTGTGTTGGTGATAATTTATCATTATAATAAACTTTTCCTCTTCCAATGATGACTAGTCCTATATGAGCTTCTAGACTTAAATAGCCAACAGAGCCCTCTTTAGGAACATAGGGAATGATATTATTATTTAACAATACTTTTAGTCGATTCAACAACTCTATTCTAACCCCGCTATAGCCTTGCCCCATATTCAAAAGCATCATAAACATAATAGATCTTACTTGTTCGATTGCCAAAGGGTCACCAACGGATGTCGCATGGGTTAAAATAATATTTTGTTGAAGTTTTTCTATATCTGCTTTTGAAATAATCTTATCACACAAACTACCAAAGCCAGTGTTGACACCATATATTTTTACGTCTTCATTTATCCATTTTTCTATAAGATTTCTTGCCTTTTGCACTCTATTAATGAAATCATTATTAAATGTAACTTTAGCATTATATCGACTAACGGATATTGCATCTTCTAATGTTACTTTGTTACCTAGAATGATTTCATTATCATTAATATAGTTCTTACTTTTCATGTCTACTCCTCTATATAGTCAATTATTCTACAAGATCATCGAAAAAGAACATTTTTATTCCTGAAATTAATTGCAAGGCGAATAAAAATAACACGAAGGAACCGCCTGCAGCTGCTAAGTATTTAACACCATCAATTCCCTGCACGCCACCTGAAAACGCCACCATAACGAATGCAATGGTTGCAATAAGAACTCCCCACAATATTTTTTGTTTAGTAGGTGGTTCTTCATTAAATTCAATATTTTTGGTACAAACAGTTGAAATTGTTCTTGTCATAGAGTCAGCAGCTGTTGCAAATGATAAAATTAAAGTAATCATCAATACGGGTATGAATATGACGCCTAAAGGCATATAATCTAAAAACTTCCATAAACCAGATACTGCACCATGTTCAGTAATTGTCTTAACTAAATCTAATTTGCCGGACAATTGCCAAGAAATAGCAGTTGAGCCCCAAACACTAAACCAGACAAGACCAAAGATAGAAGGCATAATCCAATTAATAACCATAAATTGCTTGATTGTTCTGCCGTAAGATATAATTGCTAAAAAGATACCCATTAAAGGTGCGTAGGCAATCCAAATTGCCCAATCATATAATGTCCACCATTTTACTAGTGCATCTCCACCAATATTTCCAGGGTCTAGACCCCATTGCCAGAAATTTTGTAACCAATAACCCATGCCAGTAGTAGATAATCTTAAAATATAAAGAACTGGGCCAACTAAAATTACAGCAATTAATAGTATATAATAAATTTTTGCGTTAAAATCTGATAATTTCTGAATTCCCTTTTCTAATCCTAATAAAGATGAACCAATAAATATTCCAGCTATGACAATTGTAAGAACAAACCATAATATTGGACCTTGCTGAATGCCATAAGATGTTTCAATACCGGAACCAACTAATGTAAGTCCTGCGCCTAATGAAGATGATAATCCTAAAGCAATAGCTAAAACAGCTAATGTGTCAATGACGCCTCTTGCTGTATCATTTTTGATTCTGTCTCCAAATAATGGAATAAGTGATGAAGTAACAGAAAGGGCTTCTTTTTTATTAAAGTACATATAAGCAATGACCAAACCACTGAGTGAATACATTGCATAGGGTATAAAAGTCCAGTTATAAAAAGATCGAGCAATAGCAAATATAGCTGCTGTAGATGTACCGGGTTCTATGCCTAATTGAGAAAGTTCACCATAAATATTACCTAGATATATAATAGGTTCATTAACACCATAAGTAACAATGCCTGTCGCGATACCTCCTGTAAGTGCCATTGCAAACCATTTCGTAAACGAAAAATTTGGCTTAGCATCTTTTCCGCCAAATTTAATATTGCCGACTTTACTGAAAGTAACTAAAAATGCAAAAATTAGTGTAAGAATAGATATAATCTGATATAACCAACCGAATGAATCCAATGAAAATGAAAAGTACTTTTCAGCAATACTACTTAATAAATCATTATTGAATATTCCAAGGAGTGCTGAACCCCCGACCACTATAATTGATGGCCAAAAGACACTGTGTCGAAGTTCTTGCTTGTTTCCATGAACTTTTTTATCTTGCGAATTTTCTGACATTTCTTTTCCCCCTTAAGTTTTCTACTATCTATCAATTATATTATAATGCATATGTCGTGCCAAAAAAGTGACAGAAATAAACCGTTGAATTTAAACGTTTCTTCTTGTAAAAAATAACAATGAGATAGATAGCAAAATCATTTTGCAAGAAGATTCTGAAAATTGAAAATACGAGGTGTTTTCATAAAAAAAGTGCCAAATGAATTGGCACTGGTGCAAAATTATTTTTCGATTAAAAATCTAAAGCATATTTTTGGATTCTATATTGTAAACTTTGTCTACTTAAATTTAATTTTTCTGCTGATTTTGTAATATTATTTGAATTATTCTCTAAAACACTTAAAATAATTTCCTTTTCATATGATTCTAATTTTTCTTTAAGAGTCATATCAGTTGTATAAATAAATTTTTCATCACTTGATTGATATAATTTTTTATGTGATATTCTAAAATTATTTTTAATAAACTCTGGAAGATGAATATATTCTATAGTATTTTCATTAGCAGATAATTTGTTCACTGAGGATTCTAGAATGTGTTTGAGTTCTCGAACATTTCCAACCCACTCATAGGTCATAAAAAAATCAAAAACTTTTTTAGAGATATTTAGATCATCTTTTGCATATTTACTACTTAATTTCTTTAGATAATATTGGGTTAATGCAATGATATCTTTTTTTCGTTCTTTCAATTTTGGAATGAAAATTGTGATAGCTGAGATTCTATAATAAAAATCTTTACGGATTTTGTTCTTTTCCATTAATTCTTGCATATTTTCATTAGTCGCTGTGATTATTCTCACATCACACTTTATATATTCTTCGCTACCGACTTTTTGGTATCGATTCTCCTGTATTACCCTTAACAATTTTGCTTGGGCCATTAAGGAGATTGAGTTAATCTCATCTAAAAATAAAGTGCCACCATTGGCTTGTTCAAAAAAACCTTGTTTATTTAAACTGCCAGTATAGGAGCCTTTTTCTGTTCCGAAGAAATAACTCTCTATTAAATTTTCTGGTATAGCACTGCAATTAACATCAATAAATGGTTTGTTTCTTTGTTTACTATAATCGTGAATACTTTGTGCAAATAATTCTTTGCCCGTGCCTGTATCGCCTGAAATCAAAATATTATTATTCGTTAGGGCAATTTTTTTCGCAAAATCAATTTTTTCTTGCATTATTTTTGAATTGAAAATTATATCATTAAATGTATATCTAACAGGAAAATCATCTTGATGATCATCATTTATAAAGGTTTCAAAGTCAAATAGCCTATTTCTAATTTTCTTAACGATGGATAAATCACTTTCAAACACTACTGCACCATAAGTTTTATTATCTATTTCAATAGGATAGCCTGAATTAATCGTAACTAATGCTTTGCCATCATTGGTTTCAAATTTATCGCATCGATTAATAACGGGTTTTTTTGATCTTAAAACAGTAAGAGTTGTACTAAATTCTTCTGATAAATTATATATATCTAAAACATGTTTTCCAATAAAATCTTTGTGATCGTATTGTTGTAAAGCCTCGCTCACTGGATTTCCATATAGGAAAAATCCATTGTGGTCATAAATTTGTATCCCATTAGAGACCTTATCTAGAGATTTTTTGTAAAAATCTTTCATAAGACTTTCATTGCTTAAGAGAACCATTTTTCCAGGGTTATTATTGATTATTTGACACTTATACAATTTGTTAGAGAATTCTAGTATTTGGTTGTTTTTTATAGTACCGAGTATAGTAGCAATATTTTTGCCATAGAAATTTTCATAATTAGGTTTTCTGGTTCTGTTATTTTCATTACCATAAAAGTCTATTCTTTCTATTTTATTTTTAGAATTTAATAAAAAAACATATTCAATAATGTTCACTAATATTCTCCCCCCAAAAAAAGTTTATCTAAAAATTCAATTTTTTGATTTGATTGTATTGTATCATATTAGTTTAATAATAAGCACAAAAAGTAGACTAATTGAAATATAAAATTAAGAAACGATACATCAGTGGGTGATAAATCATGGATAGGTTATACTTAATTGGACGGATTCCTTAAGGTCATATAAAATAAGATCAAAAAAAAGGGGGAGATAACACGTAAATATATTAAAAGAATTAGCTAATGGATTTTTCAGAATAGTTTGAGCAATACGGAGGAATAGATGAAACGCCCAAAAAAATTAAAAATACTCCTCGGAGTAAGTTTCATCATTTTTTCTCTATTAATTTTTTTAATAAATACCTGACATAATGCTAGGACCATCGTTATCAGAAAATTACAAGCAGTAGTTAATGATAAATTTATGCCTATATATATAGCTGATGAAGATGTTCTGAGAATTAAAGAGTTTTAAAAAAATATTGAAGACTCCGAGCTACCGAAACCAATCTTAGAGTTTGATGAAATGCTTAAACTAGAAGACTTGATTAATCAAATAATATTAGTTTATGAATATCTTGTCATGACCAATGCTCATCATTAAATAAAATTTAACTATTTATTTGATAGCTGTGAAAGAAATATGGGTTATAGCATGATAGAAACATATCATGGAGGGATTACATTTGAGTTGAAATAACGGGAGTAATAACCTGGACAGTAGAAAAGGTTAGAATTAGTAAGGTGACACCAATAGCTGATGTTATTTAGATATGAATAGGTGATTGACATTAGAAATTAGCCATCAATACTTTTCTTAGGTTTATTCGTGCGACTACGGAAACTGAAAAAACAGATATTAAATATATTTTATATATTATACTTACTCCAGATAAAAATCAGTTCTTTTATTTTATTATTTTTGTCCCAATTATTGAATTGTTGTCCCAGGTGTGATATACTAAATATGGAGGGATAATATGAAAAAAAAAGATATTTTAAATTTAATAAAACACCATACTGAAAAGAATGAGAAAGCATTTAGAGACGAAGCCTATAAGATTGCAAAAAAATTTGATGAAATAGGTGACTATAAATTAAGTGAATATATTATGGCACTATTATCCGATGTGAATACTTTTGCGCCTCAGATGATAGATAATGAGTTAACATTTTTTACTAAGATTGAAAGTAATGTCGAACCCTTACCATTACCATTACCCGAAGCAATCAAAGACGATATTATTGGTATCATTAATGCTATCGGCCATAATGTGGGGATAAATAAATTTTTATTTGAAGGTGCCCCTGGAACTGGTAAGACTGAAACGGTTAAACAAGTTGCGCGAATTTTAGAAAGAGATTTGTATTTAGTTGAGTTTGACTACATAATTGACAGTAAATTAGGTCAAACTTCAAAAAATATTAAAAAAGTTTTTAAAGAAATCGATAGTCTTTCACACCCCTCAAAGGTAGTTATATTATTTGATGAAATTGATGCTATCGCAATGGATAGGATTAACTCAAATGATATGAGAGAGATGGGACGTGTAACATCGTCTTTTCTTAAAGAACTAGAAAAAATAGGTGATGAAATTGTTTTAATTGCTACAACTAATTTATTTAAATCTTTTGATAAAGCATTAATTAGACGATTTGACACAGTCATAAATTTTAATAGATATAGTCAAGATGATTTAGTAGAAGTGGCGGAATCAATATTAAATGTGTTACTAGATAAATTTAAATACGCTGGAAGAAATCTTCGGGTATTCAAAAAAATTATAAATAATATGGCTCACGTCCCTTATCCAGGAGATTTAAAAAATATGATCAATACAGCACTAGCCTTTAGTAGCCCTGATAGTAAATACGATTATTTAAGAAGGTTATTAATTGAAACTGTAGGGAAAGATAGATCTGAGGATATTAAATACTTGCATGATTCAGGTTATACTCTTAGAGAAATGGAGTTATTAACAGGTATTTCGAAAAGTCAAATTTCTAGAGAAATGAGGGATGATCGATGAATGATTTAATAAATTTAAAAGGACGATTTAATCAAAAATCCAGAACCTCTGGGTTTGGTTCAAAAAAATTAAAGAAGAGGACATCGGTCAGTATTGATAAATTAAGAAAACTGCGTGATGATTTAATGCGATTATATAAGTTTTGGTCGAGTGAGGATTATATTGAAGGTGCATTAATTAGTGTTTTTTATAGAAGAGTAATTCCTAAAAGTAAAAGGATTCAAGGTTATTTATCTAAAGGTCAAAATGATGCTATAGATTCAATTGTTGGTGCTAAATTTATTGAGACAGATCAAAAGAAAAAACATGTTATTACGCATTATGTTTCAATGGAAATCTTAGAAGAGTCATTGTTTCGTATTGACAAATCAATAGAAATTCTTATAAGTAAATTTGGAAATGAAGTAACTAGTCAGGATATCAAGGATATAAAATCTTTAATAAGCAAAAAACAATTTGATGATTATGGTATAGCAAGAACTAACTTTGTTAATATTATTGTTGATTCTTATTATGTAGAAAAATTCGATGTTGTTGATAATAGCAAAAAATTTAGAGATCAATCAATAATTAATATTTATGAAACAGGTCTTGAAACAGGAGAATTATTAGAAAAAATTGGCATAAATATTTTACCGAGTAGGATATTAGATGATACAACACTTTTATTAACACCAGAACAATTAAGTTTGTTATATTCTAAAGCACCGTATCTAGTTTCAATGGCAACAGAGGATATTTCAAAATTAACAAAAACAGATTTTTTAGACATGGAAACTAGTTTTAGCAATAGCATTTCAGAACCTAAAGATGAACCAATTATTGGCGTAATTGACACTTTATTTGATGAAAGGGTTTATTTTTCAGATTGGGTGGAATACCATAATATGCTCGCTGAAGAAATACCAACGGGGATTGATGATTATCGACATGGAACAGCGGTTTCATCTATCATAGTAGATGGTCATCGTATTAATCCAGATTTAGATGATGGATGTGGTCACTTTAGAGTTCGCCATTTTGGCGTTGCATCGAGCAAACAATTTAGTTCATTTTCCATTATTAGAGCTATTCAAGAGATTGTTTCACAAAACAAAGACATTAAAGTCTGGAATTTATCGCTAGGATCTAAAAAAGAAATTGATAGAAATTTCATTTCTCCTGAAGCTGCAATTTTAGATAGAATTCAATATGAGAACGATGTAATTTTTATTATTTCAGGAACGAATAAAAGTCCAAAAGAACCAGGAGTTAAAGCTATTGGTTCTCCTGCTGACTCTATAAACTCGTTGATTGTTAATGCAGTAGATGAAAATGATAATGTTACTGAATATGCTAGAAAAGGCATAATATTGTCTTTTTTTAATAAACCTGATATATCATATTTTGGTGGAAGTAGAAGAAAATATATGAAAGTATGCGGTCCTCTGGGAGAAGCAAGTGTCTGTGGAACATCTTTTGCTGCACCTTGGATTACACGTAAAATGGCATATTTAATTCATGTAGTAGGATTAAGTAGAGAAGTTGCGAAGGCTGTTCTAATAGATTCTGCAATAGAATGGGAGTCTGAATATTCAATTAATGACGCATCATTACTAGGACATGCCGTTGTTCCCAAACGAATTGAAGATGTAATAAACTCTCAAGATGATGAAATAAGATTTGTTATATCAGGTATATCAGAGAAGTATGATTCATATAATTATAATATACCAGTTCCTTATTCCAAGGAAGGGCATCCATATGTTGCTAAAGCAACAATGTGTTATTTTCCAAAATGTTCTAGAAATCAAGGAGTTGACTACACAAATACAGAATTAGATCTCTACTTTGGTAGAATTAAAGACAACGGAATAAAATCAATTAATAAAAATAAACAGAGTAGTGAAAGAAATTTTTCATATTTATATGAAGATGATGCTAGGCGTTTATTTAGGAAATGGGATAATTCGAAACACATTAAAGAAATATATAATAGTCGAAAACGTGTTAAAAAAGCCTATGATACAAAGATGTGGGGATTAAGTATTAAATCAAAAGAACGATTAAATTCAAAAGATGGTGAGGGAATTCGATTTGGGGTAGTAGTTACTTTAAAAGAAATCAATGGCATTAATCGATTTGAAACTTTTGTTCAACAATGTTCTCTAAGAGGATGGCTAGTAAATCGTATTGATGTTCAAAATCGAATAGATATTTATCATCAAGCGAATGAAGAAGTAACATTTGATTAAAAAAGTTTTAATATTTATATAATTCTCTAGGTGAGAATTG
>Ga0209414_1000094_pt1 | contig 37593 bp, 30 predicted proteins | sample LakVidmifraction_4_FD_181154 | JGI IMG/M metagenome (GOLD analysis project Ga0209414, IMG submission 181154) | Hypersaline microbial communities from Lake Vida, Antarctica - Brine Hole Two &gt;0.2 micron (SPAdes) (version 2) | ecosystem: Environmental > Aquatic > Non-marine Saline and Alkaline >...
GGCTATAGAAATGGAAGCAGATGTGATTTTGAAAGGAACACGGGTAGACGGTATTTACACCTCAGATCCAGAAAGCAATACTGATGCAACAAAATTTGATTTTATCAGTTTTGATGATGTATTAAAAAAAGGCTTGAAAGTGATGGATACCACTGCATTCACCTTGAGTCAAGAAAATAAATTACCCATCATAGTGTTTGATATGAACACCCCAGGAAATTTATTGAGAATTATCTCTGGAGAAAATATTGGAACTAAAGTTAATTTATAGAATTAAATGTTATGAACGAAGAAATAGAATTTATTATAGATAGCACCAAAGAATCCATGGAGCAAGCTATCCAACATTTAAGAAAACAGTTGGCTAGCATTAGAGCAGGGAAAGCAAATCCTTCGATGCTATCTTCGGTAATGGTTGAATACTATGGGGCTAAAACACCTATAAATCAAGTGAGTAATATCAATACTCCAGATGCCAGAACGTTGACCATCCAACCCTTTGAAAAAAGTATTATTAAAGATATTGAAAAGGGGATTATGAATGCTAATTTAGGATTTAACCCAATGAACAATGGGGAAAGTGTTATCATAAACGTACCTCCACTTACAGAAGAAAGGCGTCTTCAACTTTCTAAACAAGCTAAAGCTGAAGCTGAAGAAGCTAAAATTGGTGTTAGAAACGACAGGAGAAATGCTATGAATGAGATTAAAAAAGCAGACCTTCCAGAAGATGTTCAAAAAGACACTGAAGACGATATACAGAAATTAACCGATTCTTTTATTGAAGAGATTGATAAAATCTTCACTGGTAAAGAAAAAGAAATCATGACCGTTTGATCTCAACGGACAATTCGTTTTATATGTTCAGCATTTGAAAATTCAATATCTCTTCACGTTTTTACTATTCATCTTTGTGTTGAGCTCCAATGCTCAATCTATAATTTCAGGAAAAATTGTTGAAAACACAAAAGAAGAGTCCCCCATCTCTAACGCTGTTTTGATGACCAATCAAGAGCGTTATTTTTTTTCCAACCATGCGGGAGAGTTTAGATTTGAATTGAATCCCAGTGAGCATGTCAACCAAATCTTAGCGAAAGGCTATTTGGTTTATAACCAGGAAAATCCTTCTTCTCTTACCAAAATGCAACCTTCAGAAGCCTCAACAGGAACACTTCTAAAAGGTTCAAAAATAGCTGAAGTAACCAAACAGCAAGTAGCTTCTTCTATGAACTTTAAGTTCAAGAGCTTTAGTAAAACGGTAATCAGCAACGAAGCTCCAGATTTTGTATTAAGAAAAGACTTAGATTTTAGATTAACTCATAGTGGAGGTCTTCAGCAAAAGATCAATGCCATTGGAGTAGAAGGTCTTGAAGGGGTAGTTCCAAAAATGGTAAATAAAGACATCCACTTTTTTAATTGGTTTCAAACTTATGTTAAAATTTTCGAAGAGCAATTTGTCTCTCCGTTTAATACCTTGAGCAAAGCCAATTATAAATTTTATTCGATTTATGAAGATGCTCAAGTAGAAATCATAAGCATTGAGCCCCTGTTAAAAGGATTTCAGAGATCGTTTAAAGGTGTGCTGGTTTTAGATAAATCTTCTTTGAAATTCAAAAAAATTCAAGTCACTCTCTATGCAGATTACAAGTTGACGCTGTCGACAGAATTTGATAATAAGTTAGGATTACCATTATCCACAGAGCTATACATTTCCCCTGGAGATGGAGGGAAAAAAGTATCATTTTTTGGAGGAGGTTTAGATTTTGGTCGCATCCAAAAGAAAAATCCTAAACAAGATAAGGCTGAATTAGTCCACCAACAGATTTACTTTGACTATAAAAGCGGAGATACTATAACCCCTTTCCCTAAGCAACTAAGTAAAATCCTTGAGGATCGAGACTATACCGTTCCATATACGTATTGGGAGGAATTGAATTATGACTTCATAAAAGGAAAAGCTCTTGATACATTAGCTTTAAGGCTATACGTCGACAAGGAAAATGTAAAGAATCGAGTTAAGAGAATCTCAGCATTTGATGCAGGTTATCTTCCTGTAGGTATCGTAGATATTGATTTAACACGCTTAATTAAAGTGAATAACTACGAAGGCTTGCGTCTTGGGTTAGGTTTACAGACCAATCAATCTTTTTCTGAAAAGTATAGGGTAGGTGGGTTTACGGCTTATGGAACTCAAGATGGTAATTTTAAATATGGACTCAATGTAGGGAAATTACTCAATGCCGATACAAGCACATGGTTGAATGCTTTTTACGATAACGATATTGAAGAAGTAGGAACTAACAGTTATCTGACAGACCAACGCGTCTATTCCCTTTTTGAACCGAGGCTGGTTAATATTACTTTTTTCTATAAGTATAAAAAATACGGGTTAAGCTTGCAGCATAACTTTACACCGCAACTGATGTCGGAGTTGAAAGTGGATAAAAACAACATCTCTCAAACACGAGCATATGCTTTTGAAAACGATGGGAATTTATTTGAGAATTATAATTTAACTACAGCGACCTTTGGTTTGAGGTGGACACCCAACTATGCCTATTCTAAAGTTGGTGAAAGAATTTATATCGATAACGAGTTCACCCCAGAAATTACGGCACAGCTAAGCCAAAGTATTGAAGGGGTTTTGGACGGTGACTTTAGTTTTACAAAGCTTAGTGCAAAAATAGATTATGATTTTCAACACAGCTGGGGGAGTTTATCTAGCATAGAGCTTGGAGGTGATCTGGGATTTGGCGACATCCCTTTAATGCATACGTTTCACGCTTTTCCTAATAGTCCAAACAAGCCGACAGTGTTGAATAGATTTTCAGTAGCTGGTGTAAAAAGTTTTGAAACTATGTATTTCAACGAGTTTTTCAGCACCAAATTAGCAACGCTTCATCTTAAACATAGACTCGCTCCTTTTAAACTTTCAAATACAATTCAACCAGAATTAGTTTTGATTTCTCGACATGCTATTGGTGATTTCCAAAATCCAGAACTTCACCAAAATATTGCTTTCAACACTCTATCCCAAGGGTATAACGAAGCAGGACTAGAAATCAATAAATTGTTTTTTGGGTTTGGTTTGAGTTTTGCCTATCGCTATGGTGCTTACCATTTGCCAGAATTTGAGGATAATCTTTCGCTTAAATTTACTTTCTATCTAAAGCTTTAACTTTGAAACGGTTTACACATTTGATTTTTTACATTTGCAAACTCAGATTATAACTTATGCATAAGGTGTTTAGCTTTGGATTTTGGAATTTTATCGCTAGTAGGATTCTTAGAAACAGGATTGTCATTATTCTTATCCTACTAGGAATAACTGTATTTCTAAGTATGCAGTGGCAACATATGCAGTTTTCTTATTCTGAAGCTAATTTGCTTCCAGATGATGCTCCTATCAATCAACAGTATGCAGACTTTGAAGAGAAATTTGGATCTGATGGTAATGTGATTATGCTAGCCACAGATGATGAGGATTTATTCACGTTGGAAAAGTTTAAAGCTTGGAAAACACTATCAGATACTCTTGCTACCTTTCCTGAGATAAAATCTGTTATTGGGATTCATAATCTTCAAGAATTGATAAAACTTGAAAATCCTAAGCGTTTTGAAATGCAACAGATTTTAAGCAAAAGTACTGATATTTCAAAACAACAACTGGAAGCTTACAGCAAGTCTCTATTCACAGATTATCCTTTTTATGACGGATTGATTTTCAATTCTAAAAACAAAACAGTGCAAACTGTAGCGTATATGCAAGACAGCATAGTCAACGCTGAAGGGCGTAAGGTTTTTATCATGGAGAAGTTTGTTCCCTTGATAGAGTCGTTTAAGAAAAACCACAATATCGAGCTTCATGTTTCTGGGATGCCCTACATACGAACTCTCAATTCGCAAAATATTGTAGATGAAATCCAATGGTTTGTATTAGCGGCTTTATTGGTAACTTCATTTATATTCTTCTTCTTCTTTAGGTCATTTCGTGCCACATTAATTTCAATGTTAACCGTCATAATCGGTGTGATGTGGGCTTTTGGATTTATGGGTCTTCTTGGTTTTGAAATTACGGTTTTAACTGCCGTCATCCCTCCACTTATAATCATTATAGGGATTCCTAACTGTATTTTCTTGATCAATAAATACCAGCATGAAATCAAAAAACATGGTAACCAGGCAAAGTCTCTTCAGCGTGTAATTACTAAAATTGGAAATGCCACACTGATGACCAATGTCACTACAGCTTCAGGATTTGCAACCTTCATTTTCACTCAAAGTGAATTATTAAAGGAGTTTGGGATATTAGCTTCCATCAACATTATTGCCATTTTTATTTTGAGTCTTCTTATTATACCTATTATCTATAGTTACATGCCATTGCCCAATGATAAGCACTTAAGACATCTTGGTAAACAATGGATAGAAGGCTTTGTAGAATGGATTGTGAAAATGGTAAGGCATAAGAGAATTACTATTTACTTCACCTCTGTAGCCGTTCTAGGGATAAGCATCATAGGTATTTTCAATATTAAAATTTCTGGTAGCTTACTAGAGGATATGCCACAAAATGCTGAATTCTTCAAGGATATTAAATTCTTTGAAGATAAGTTTGATGGTGTCTTACCACTAGAAATAATGATCGACACTAAAAGGCCTAATAGTGTGATTAAGTTATCAACTTTGAAAAAGATGGATCAATTAGCCTCTAAAATTGTTGATATAAAAGAGCTTTCGGCGCCATTATCGGTTGTTAATCTGGCTAAATATTCCAAGCAAGCCTTTTATAATAATAATCCTAAGTATTACCAATTACCAACCTCTCAAGAGCAAACTTTTATGTCGCCGTACATCAAAAGTATAGAAAATATGAAAGGAGCTGGAATCAGTTCATATGTTGATTCAACAGGACAATACGCGAGGATGACCATGTTTATGAAGGATATCACGACAGAGGAAATCAAAAGAATTGAAGATCGGCTCTTACCCGAAATTCAAAACATATTTCCAGAAGACCGTTATGAAGTGACTATGACAGGAAAAGCTCTCGTTTATCAAAAGGGGACACATTATTTGGTAGACAATTTAGTGCTATCTCTTTCCTTAGCTATTTTGCTTATTGCTCTATTTATGGCCTGGATTTTTCGTTCATTTAGGATGATCTTGATTTCACTTATTCCTAATTTATTGCCTTTATTAATGACTGCTGGTATGATGGGTTTTCTAGGTGTTCCTATAAAGCCGTCTACAATTCTTGTCTTCAGTATAGCGTTTGGGATAAGCGTAGATGATACCATACACTTTTTGGCAAAATACCGGCAAGAGTTAAAGGATAACCACTGGAAGATTAAGCGGTCTGTATATTTAGCTTTAAGGGAAACTACTGTAAGTATGTTTTATACCTCTATCGTTTTATTCTTTGGCTTTTCAGTGTTTATGATCTCAAGTTTTGGGGGAACCGTTGCCCTAGGAGGCTTGGTTTCTGCAACGCTCCTTTTTGCTATGCTAGCTAATTTATTGTTGTTGCCTTCTTTATTGCTTTCTTTAGAAAGAAGCATCGCCAATCAAAAAACAATGAAGGAGCCTCAAATGAGCATTATCGATGAAGAGGATGAAAAAGAACTGTTATGAAAAATGATATTTTCCATTTCAAAGAATTTGATGTTATCCAATCGAAATCTGCCATGAAGATTGGTACGGACGCTGTATTGCTAGGAGCATGGGTGTCATTAACTCATAATGAACTTAAAGTATTAGATATTGGATCAGGAACTGGAGTGCTTAGCCTTCAACTAGCCCAACGCTCTATGGCAGATACAATAGATGCAGTGGAGATTGATCCAGGTGCTTTTGAAGAATGTGTCACCAATTTTGAAAATAGTCCTTGGGGCGATAGATTGTTCTGTTATCATGCCGGGTTCGTAGAATTCTATTCTGAAATTGAGGAGACCTACGACTTAATTATTTCGAATCCACCCTTTTTTCAATCCCCGCTAAACTCTGAATCCAAAAGTAACTCAAGAGAAACGGCAAGATTTCAAGACCGTCTCAATTTTGAGGAGTTGTTAAAAGGGGTATCTGTTTTATTAGCAGAAGATGGTCAGTTTAGTCTTATACTTCCCTATCCAGAAATGGAAGAATTCATACAAAAGGCAGAAGACCATGCTTTATTTCCAGTAGCAATTCTAAATGTAAGAGGCCATTCATCTTCCCCGCTTAAGCGATCGCTTATTACCTTCAGAAGAAATAAAGAAGAGAATATTGTGCAAAACGAATTGATTATTGAGTTGGGAAGGCATCTCTATACCCAAGATTATATAGATTTAGTAAAAGATTTCTATTTAAAGATGTGATTATTTACGATTTAATCAAAATAATAACAAAGCTTCACAAGTGTTCAGAATTCTATTCATTAAATTTGTAATACAATATTTGACATAACATTATGAGACAAGATACTTTCCAAGCCCCAGATTATTACGAAATCGACGATTTACTAACCGAAGAACATAGGATGATTCGTCAAGCTGCTCGTGACTGGGTAAAGCGCGATGTAAGTCCAATTATAGAAGAGGCTGCGCAAAAAGCAGAATTTCCAAAATCAATCATCAAAGGTTTATCAAATATTGGTGCTTTTGGTCCTTATATTCCAGAAGAATATGGCGGTGCAGGACTAGACCAGATTTCGTATGGTTTAATTATGCAAGAAATAGAACGAGGCGATAGTGGGGTAAGGTCCACGGCTTCTGTTCAATCTTCTTTGGTTATGTTTCCTATTTATGAATTTGGAACTGAAGAGCAGCGCAAGAAATTTTTGCCAAAATTAGCTTCAGGAGAGTTTATGGGATCGTTTGGGTTAACCGAACCTGATCATGGCTCTAATCCAAGTGGTATGACAACTCATTTTGTAGATAAAGGGGATCATTATTTACTTAATGGAGCGAAAATGTGGATTTCCAACTCCCCTTTTTGTGATATTGCTGTGGTTTGGGCCAAAAACGAAAAAGGTAGAATACATGGACTTATCGTAGAGCGAGGTATGGAAGGGTTTTCCACTCCTGAAACTCATAACAAATGGTCGCTTAGAGCTTCTGCTACTGGTGAATTAATTTTCCAAGACGTCAAAGTTCCTAAAGAAAATTTGCTTCCAGGTAAAAGCGGCTTAGGAGCACCATTGTTGTGTTTAGATTCAGCTCGATATGGTATAGCCTGGGGTACTATTGGAGCGGCTATGGATTGTTACGATACTGCTTTGCGTTATGCCAAAGAACGTATTCAATTTGGAAAGCCTATTGCGGGATATCAATTACAACAAAAGAAACTAGCCGAAATGATTACTGAAATTACAAAAGCACAGCTTTTGGCATTGCGATTAGGTCAGTTGAAAAACGAAGGGAAAGCCTCTACTGCTCAAATTTCTATGGCTAAACGAAATAATGTAGAAATGGCTATTCATATTGCCAGAGAATCTCGGCAAATCCTTGGCGGAATGGGAATTACAGGAGAATATAGCATTATGCGCCATATGATGAATCTCGAGAGTGTAATTACTTACGAAGGAACTCACGATATTCACTTATTGATTACAGGACTTGACATTACAGGTCTATCTGCTTTCAAATAGGTAGAATACCTTTTAAAGAAAATATAAAAATTGCAGCCAGTTGAACTTGTTTTGACTGGTTTTTTTATTTTTGTAAAAAAATTAGAAAGATGAAGCAAGTTGATGAAGTACAAGTAAGTTTAAAAGAGTTAAGAGACCAACTTATGGGTCACAAGCTATATAAAGATGTAGAGAGCCCACAGGATCTAAAAATTTTTATGAAGCACCATGTTTTTGCAGTCTGGGATTTTATGTCGCTGTTAAAGTCGCTTCAAACTCAACTTACTTGCACAAGCTCTCCTTGGGTTCCTATAGGAAATCCAAAGCATAGATATCTCATAAATGAAATTGTCTTGGCAGAAGAAACAGATCTCAATTCTTATGGTGAGCGTCAAAGCCATTTTGAGATGTATTTGGATGCCATGAAAAAGGCTGAATCCTCCACCAAAGCAATTCATGAGTTTGTTAGCCAAGTACAGCAACGGACTGACATCTTTTTGGTAATTTCTACCAGCGATTTACCGATTTCTGTCAAAGAATTTCTATTGTTTACATTTAATGTTATCAAAAGAAACAAACCTCATGAGATTGCTGCTTGCTTTACTTTTGGCAGAGAAGAATTGATTCCAGATATGTTTACCTCCATCGTAGGTGAAATACAAAAGAACTTTCCAAAAGAGGATTTAAGTTTGTTTAAATACTATTTTGATAGGCATATAGAATTGGATGCGGACGAACACGGTCCTATGGCCTTAGAATTAATTACAGAGTTATGTGGTTCAGATAAGCAGAAGTGGAAAGAAGTAGAGATTTGCTCTCGAGAAGCTTTAGAAAAGCGTCTGGGACTATGGGATGGTATTGCTAAAGAAATAAATTTTCACAAGGCTATAGCTTAACCTTTTGTAGCTGTCTTCACTAGGTTTATAGAATCGTCAATTTATTCTTCACTAGGAGCTATCCCTATTATTAGACCCTCCATACTTTCAGTAATAGGGAGTTGGCAGCTCAATCTACTATTATCTTTTACATAGAAAGCTTCAGCTAGCATAGCCTCCTCTTCATCTCCTTTTTCTGGAAGCGGAGTGTTAGATTGGATGTAGCATTGGCAAGAGGCGCACATCGCCATACCACCACAGATACCTATACTGCCCTCAGGGGCAAGTTCATAAGAACGAATAACCTCCATGAGATTCATAGCCATATCTGTGGGAGCATCTACTAGATGGGATGTTCCTTCCCGATCGACTATTGTAATTTTTACATCCATAAGAATTCTCCAATCAAAGGTTAATTTGGTCAACAAAAGTACTAGGTCTGTAGATACATGTTTAGTACTTGCAAAATGATTTTAAATAAAACACCTTGCTAAGATTGTTCCTAGCAAGGTGATATTATTTATGACATAGTATCAATCAATACTTCTAACTACTGCCTTAGGGGCTTCTTTTCTGGTGCCATCAAATCCAATCACACCGCCTACTGTTGTATACTTCATCACATAGCGTTTATCAGGATGGATTCTCCGAAAAGCGCTCTGACACATAAGCGTAGCTTCATGAAAACCACATAGAATTAACTTCAATTTTCCAGGGTAAATATTCACATCTCCAATAGCGTATATTCCAGGAATATTAGTTTGATAATCTAAGGTATTATCGACTTTTATAGCATTCTTTTCAATTTCTAATCCCCAGTTTGCAATAGGGCCTAATTTAGGAGATAAACCAAATAATGGAATAAAATAATCTGTATCTAATTCGAAATCCTCCTCAGGATTATTGTTCATCCTTATGGACACGGACTCTAACTGCTCGTTTCCATATACATTCACAATCTCTGCAGGGGTGATCAACTTTATTTTACCAATATCTTTTAGTTCTTTCACACGATCTACAGACTCTAGAGCCCCTCTGAATTCATTTCGCCTATGGACTAAAGTTACTTCAGAAGCAATATCTGCCAAGTAAATACTCCAATCTAAGGCAGAATCTCCACCTCCAGAAATAACCACAGATTTATCTCTAAACTGCTCAGGATCTTTTACCATATAGTGAACTCCTTTATTTTCAAACAGAGAAAGATTAGCAATAGGTGGCTTTCTAGGTACAAAGCTCCCTAAACCTCCAGCAATAGCTATGATAGGGGCATGGTGCTTTGTCCCTTGGTCTGTAGTGACAATAAAGCTTCCATCTTCTTGCTTTTCTATATCTTGAGCTTTTTCGCCCAAAGTAAACCCTGGCTGAAAAGATTTGATTTGCTCCATCAAGTTATCGACCAGTTGCCCAGCTTTCACCTCAGGAAATCCCGGAATGTCATAAATAGGTTTCTTTGGGTAAAGCTCAGATAATTGCCCTCCAGGTTGTGGTAGGGCATCTATAATATGACACTTCATCTTTAATAAACCAGCTTCAAATACAGCAAAAAGTCCTGTTGGACCCGCGCCTATAATTAGAATATCAGTTTTAATCATACTTAAAAGTAACGTTTGGATAAAAATTAAAAAATCTCACTTTTATTTGTTAGCAAATTGACCTGCCTTCACATTTATCACCTCTTTTATTTGAGGAACATGTTTCTTTATCGTCATCTCTACTCCAGACTTTAAGGTCATTTGGTTGACTGTGCAGTCTACGCAAGTTCCTAAAAGTTGAACTTTAACCAGTGTGTCGTCTTCAATAGATAATAGCTCGATATCTCCACCATCACTTTTCAAAAAAGGGCGAATTTCATCTAAAGCAATCTCAATTGTTCTTCTTAATTCTTGACCAGTTATCATATTTTTTTATTTTTTACGGCACTACAACCCGCCATGGTTGTTATCTTAATGGCTTCTGTAGGCGGTAAGTTTTTATTTCTATTTACCACTTCTTGTACAGTGTTTCTTGTCAATTCCTTAAAAGACTCACTAAGCGGTGTTCCATCTTGTAAGGCTGCAGGTCGACCTATATCACCAGATTCTCTCAAGCTTTGTACCAATGGAATCTCACCTAAGAAAGGCACTCCAATATCTTCAGCAAGATATTTAGCACCTTTTTCTCCAAAGATATAGTATTTATTATCGGGTAATTCTTCTGGAGTAAAATAGGCCATATTTTCGCAAATACCTAAAACAGGAACGTTGATGCTTTCCTGTTGAAACATAGACACTGCTTTTTTTGCGTCTGCCAAAGCCACATTTTGAGGTGTGCTTACAATTAAAGCTCCTGTAATGGGCATGGACTGCATAATCGATAAATGGATATCTCCAGTTCCTGGGGGGAGATCAACTAATAAGAAGTCGAGTTCTCCCCAATCTGAATCAAAAATCATTTGGTTGAGAGCTTTTGCTGCCATAGGTCCTCTCCAAATCACGGCTTCATCGGGTTTGGTAAAAAATCCTATTGATAATAATTTTACACCATAATTCTCAACAGGCTTCATTTTGGATTTACCGTTCTTAGTTACCGAAAGCGGCTTTTCATTAGCTACGTCAAACATCATTGGACCAGATGGGCCGTAAATATCAGCATCCAAAAGTCCTACTTTAAATCCCATCTTAGTTAGAGTTACCGCAAGATTTGCTGTGACTGTAGATTTTCCAACACCTCCTTTGCCAGATGCGATGGCAATAATATTTTGAATCCCAGGGATGGGTTTACCTTTTATTTCATTGGTGGTCTTTTTCTCTTTAGCCTCCACACTAATTTTTACTTCAACTTTGGCTTTTGCGTAAACGTGTTTGTGGATAGCTTTCATTACATCTACCTCTGCACGTTTCTTAATATGTAAGGCAGGAGTAGATAGTTTTAGATCTACAATAACCTCATCGCCAAAAGTGACAATATTTTGTAAAGCTCCGCTTTCTACTATATTTTGCCCTTCACCTGCAACAGTTATAGTTTCAAGAGCCTTTTTAATGTCGTCTTTATTGAGTTTCATACACTTATAAAAATTCTAATTAAGATTTAATCTAAATGCGAATATACAAGTTAATCATCTATTTGTTTATTCTATGAGCTATTTTACAAGATTTCTTAGGGATTAATTAACGTGTTGAAAAGTTTAGAGCTAAATCTCATCTCATTAGAGAACCAGCAGATTGCAACCTCGAATATCACTTTGATCGAATCGTCCCAAGATTTCAAATTCTGTCGCGTTAATTTGCTTGCCAAGATCTTGAGTGGCGATAAAAGGGCATGAGTTGAAATTGGCCAGATCAATTACATTTATACCTCCTGTACTGCCAAAGCTTAGATAGTGAAAGGGATCTTCTGTATCTCTGATCATAATTTTCATGTGGTCAGGACACTGGAATTTACTTTGTCCTTGAGAATAGGCTTGAGACAGGAGTTCTGTCATCCCATATTCGCTGTGAATGTTCTCAACACCAAAACCTTTAGATAATACAGCATGAAGTTCTTTACGAATCATTTCTTTACGTCTGCCTTTCATTCCCCCTGTTTCCATCACAATGCTATGCTTCAATTGAAATTTTTTCTTTTCAACCAAATCTAATAGGGCAAACGAAACTCCTATAAGTAATATGTTATGTCCAGCATCGTCTAGTTTTTGAAGTGTTTCCGAAAGCTGATCTATTTCATCTAAATAAAACCCGCTCTCTTTAAATTTGCTTTTTTTTATAAAATGATCTACCATATAGATCAAGGAAGACCCCTCTCTTTCTAAGTAGGAAGGCAGTAAGCCTAAAATGACATAGTCTTCTATTGGACCATAAGCTTCTTCAAAAGTACGGATAAAGCTATCCTTATAAACCTTAAGATCCTTAACGTAATGTCGACTTTGCTGTTGCCCTGTGGTTCCACTGCTCAAAAAAGTCATTTCAGGAGTGAACTCTTTCGTTTTGACTTGGTGAGTTTTGAAGAATTCAATAGGTAAAAAAGGGATTTCCTTTAAGGTTTGAACCTTTTGTTCATTGATGTTTAAGTAACTGCAAAATTCCTTATAAACAGAATTATACTGAATTTGTTCCTTAAAAAGCTTTAGAGCTATAGTTTCAAAATCTTTTTCTGATTGTATTGAAAAAGGAAAGGCAGGAGTCATATACATCAATTGAGTTCAAAAGTAATAAAAAAACACCCTGTAGAAAGCGTGCTTTAGTTTTAAAAGTATTTCAGTTTAGTTTACAACAATCTTTTTCGTAACAAAAGATGCTCCCAGAATTACTTTTAATAAGTAAACTCCTGTATTGAGCTCTGATACATTTATAGATTCCAAAGCTTTTGAAGTTAACACGCGTTGTCCAAGCATATTGAAAAGCTGAACTTCCAAGTCAGCAGTTGTTGAAGATTTTACAGTCAACACTCCATTAGATACTGGGTTTGGATAAATTTTGATGCTGGTTGAGTCAAAATTATTTAGACCTAAAGTTGTAGTAAAGTTTCCGATCGGCCATGGATTTGTGGCAGCACCTTGTGAAGTGTCATCATCATTCTCACCAGTACCACTAAACTCCCAATTGTTGAGTACAAATGTTCCCCCATCTGGCCCTGAATTGTTTAGCCTATAGGCCCAGCCATCCGTATATTCCCATGCTTCATTAGTTCCATCAGTATTTATATCTCCAAAAGTATCTATTACTTCTCCATTTTGAAAAAGTTCTACAGCATCGTCGCCATTGCTATTGGCAGCATTGGAGGTGTAATCTGGATCAAACCCGAAAAATGCATTAAAATTAGGTTGCTCTGAAGCGATGTAGATATAGTCTCCAACAGAAGCAGCAACATTTTGAAAAGTAAATTCTTGCCCATCTGAACCGCCACCATTATTCGCATTTCCAACTCCAAAAACGCTCAAATCTGTAATATCTCTAAGCACATAGAGCTCAATAACCTTAGGCGTTCCTCTAGTTAAAGGCCCATCAAAAACTCCAGTAATCACCATATCGCTGGTCAGCTCTCCCAATACATTACCACTAAGAGTTATTGTTTCTGAAGTTGCATTAGCGCTGCTTACCTCTAAACTTCCAAAATAAGGGCCCTCGGTAAGCCCGCTTGCTAATCTTTCATATACTGTAGCACTAGCATTACCACCAGTCTGAAGAATATCTAAAGAAGTTGTAAATTCTGTATCCGAAGATAGGTAGACTCCATCTTCTCCAAACCTATCGATGACCATATCATCTGGATTGATAATTTGGAAACCATCATTGCCCTCTACATATAATTCCAGAGTCCTACCATCGGCCCTAGGACAGGTAGAATCTACGTAACCTGTTATAACAGGATTGTGCGCAAAAGCAAAAGAGGAGAGTATTATTACAAGTAAAAAAGTAATTTTTTTCATAATAGTTTTTTTAAAGTCAACTTAAAAATAACACATATTTTATAAAAATAAAAAGCTTTTTATCACATTATCAATGAATTAACGCTTCGGTAAACTTGAAACCCAGTAAGAGAGGGAGTTTTTAAAATTTAAAATAGACAAGGTTAAGCCAGTATTAACAAATCAAGAATCTATTAATCTAAATGAAATCTTTTGTTAACATCGAGATAACATCGACAGGAGGCTTGAAACTTAGATTTGCGTCAAAATTAAAACAGGAATGCACAAACGATTAGTTATAATTTTAAGCTTAATATCTGCTATAGGTTTTTCTCAAAATTCTAATAAAGGGACTCTGGTTGGTAAAATACTTGATAAAGATTTAGGGAATCAATCTTTACCATTTGCTAATGTTCAAATAAAAGGAACCTCAAAAGGGGCTACAACGGATTTTGATGGTTTATATAAAATTGAAAACTTAGATCCTGGAACCTATACGGTCGTTTTTAGTTTTGTTGGGTATACTTCTGTGGAAGTTCCCGATGTAGAAATTGTTGCTGATAAAGTCACAGAAGTGAATACGACTTTGACATCCAGTGCTGCCTCTCTTCAAGAAGTTGTCATTACTACTGTATCTAGAAAAGATTCTGAAGTTGCTCTTCTGTTAGAGCAAAAAGGAGCTATAAGTATTAAGGAAAGTATAGGGTCTCAGCAGTTAGCTAAATTGGGAGTTTCCGATGCAGCAGTGGCTACCACCAAAATTTCTGGGGTCTCCAATAGTGAAGGCTCAGGCGATATTTATGTAAGAGGTTTGGGAGATCGGTACTTACTAACCACCCTAAATGGATTGCCTATTCCATCGGATGATGTAGAAAAGAAGAATATCGATTTAAGTTTATTTCCTACTAGACTGGTTCAGAATATCTCCATCAGCAAGGCGTATTCTGTCAATATGTATGGTGACCAGGCTTCGGGAAATGTAGATATCACTTCTAGAGAATTAGTTGGTAATGAAGAGTATTCACTAGGTTTTTCTACGGGGATCAATACAGAAGCCGTTGGAGCAAATGATTTTAAACTAGGAGCTTATCAAAGTGATGTTAACCTAGGATTTTATAATAACTATCCCAACAATTTTAATGCGTTAACTCAGCAAAGCTGGAATACAGAATCTGTAGAGGCTCCTGTTAATCAAAATTTCAACTTTACTGCAGGTAAAAAGTTCGGAGATAAGTTTAGAACTTTAGTGACGGCTTCTCAAAAATCTAACTTCGAGTTTAGATCAGGAACTTTTCAGGAATACGATAACAATAACTTTAGAGATGGTTTTACCGATGTAGAAGAGTACAGAAAAGAGGTGACAACCTCTGCTTTGTTGGATTTGAGTTACAGATTTAATGATAAAAACAAAGTCAAATTTACTAGCTTATTTGTCAATAAATTATCTGGGCAGGTTTTTGAAGCTGGAAGAAATGGAGAGGGCGTTGTCTTCGACGAAGTGGATCCTCAATCAGATTTAAATCAATTTATAAGAGATCAAAATATCAAGAAAACCCAACTGTGGGTGAATCAACTTATTGGCGAAAGTGAAATGGGAGTTCACAATATTGATTGGGCTGTTGGTTTAAACACCGTCAATGCCGATGAACCTAACCGAATCAGAAATGAGATAAACTTTACCGACACCAGAGTAGAGTTAGGGAGAACGGGTGGTTTTCAGCAACGTAAAAGTAATCAAATCATAGACGATTACGAAGTTAATGCAAGAATCAATGACTCCTTTAAAGTCACAAATTTAAAAGAAGAGGAAAACGATTTTGGATTGAAAGTGGATGTTGGTGGTAACTTCAGATTCAAAGAAAGAGATTTCGCTTCTCAGTTTACTGGGATCCAAGAAACCAATTTAAATAACGTTAACCCACCAAGCATAGATGATTTATCATCCGTATTTACTTTAGATAATGTAGAAAATGGATTGTTATCTTACGTATCGCAACAGCCGGATTCCTATTTAGGCGAACTTGAAAGCTTAGGGGTTTATGCACTTTTTAACTACAAAATGGAAAAATGGAATTTCAATTTCGGTGGACGTTTTGAATCCAATACTATAAATGTAAATTGGAATATTAATAATTTTCCTGGAAGAATAGGAGCTGCTGTAAAGGAATACGAAAACTTCCTCCCTAGTTTGAATTTAAAATATGAGCTTAATGATAATAACAACTTAAGACTTTCTGCAAGTAAAACCATTACGTTACCAGAATTCAAAGAAATCTCTCCTTTCGAATATGTTTCACCAAACGGACAAGTGACTAGAGGTAATCCTAACCTGGAGGCCAGTGAGAATTACAACTTAGACTTAAAGTGGGAAATGTTCCCTTCCAATGGGGAGCTTATATCTGTCGCTGGTTTCTACAAGCAAATCAATGACCCTATCAACAGAGTTTTAACGAGAGGTGCTGCAGGTATTTTCTCTTACTTCAACTCTGGTGAACAAGCAGAAATTTACGGTCTTGAACTAGACACAAAACTGGATGTGATAGCACGAGATAAAGATTTAGGTTATATGGTTAACGTCAACTTTAATGCAACTAGAATGTGGCATGAACAAGATCTCAAAGAAGTTTTTGAAATTATAAATGGAGAAAATAGATTGACTAGAACGTTTAGATACAACGGTAAAACCAAAACAGATCTACAAGGAGCTTCAGATTGGATTTTTAATGCCAATACTACTTTTGAGACCACTGGAGAGAATCCATTTGTAGCCAATATTTCAGCTAATTATGCTTCTGAGAAAATATTTGCTTTAGGAAATCCAGACAACCAAGTGAATCCCGACGAGTTTTTTAACGAAGAAATACGGGAGCAAGGCTTTGTCGTTTTAAATGCAGTATTGAGAAAAGACATCAATGAAAACCTAAGTGTTCAACTTATAGGTAAAAATCTTTTGAATCCTCAAATTGAAAGGACTCAAACCATAAAACCCCTTAGTACGGGTGTTTCAAGAGAAGAAGTAGTTAGATCTTATACTAGAGGGGCGCAACTATCTATAGGGTTTAATTATAATTTTTGAACTTAAACTTAATATAAAAATAACACTTAAACTTAGACACATGAAAACAACAATGAAATCTTTAACTTATTTTTTCGCATTGGCTTGCTTTACTTTAGTAGCATCAAGCTGCAGTAGTGACGATGATGTTCCTGTTGGTCCTGAACCAGGTTCTGAACTTGAATTGGAAGGGAGTATTTCCTCCGATGTAGCTTTAGATTCTAGCCTCGAGTATACTTTAAGTGGAACTTTAAGTGTAGAAGCGGGAGCTAGCTTAACCATACCTGCAGGAACAAATATTGCTACAGGAACAGGGACAGATGTTTATATTATCGTTCAAAAAGGTGCGACTATTGATATTGCGGGGACACCATCTAATCCAGTGATTATGAGCCCAGCGAGTTCAGGATCTTGGGGTGGTTTAGTAATCGCCGGAAACGCAGAAACTACTGAAGGTATAGATGCTATAGCAGAAGTAGGTGGAATTCTTTACGGAGGCACCAATGCGGAGGATAATTCTGGTAGCGTTGAGTATTTGATTTTAAGACAAACGGGAGCACAAATTAATGCAGAATCCCAATTTAACGGTCTTACGCTTTATGCTGTTGGAAGCGGAACCACATTAAATAATATCGCCATTTTTAATGGACAAGATGATGGTGTAGAATTTTTTGGAGGATCTGCAAATCTTACTAACTTTTATGCTGAAAACCTTCAAGATGATGCTGTAGACTGGACCGAAGGTTGGAACGGAGTCCTAACAAATGCCTACGTGCTTCATACCGATGAAAACTTTTCTACTGCAGTAGAAGCTGACGGTATAAATGGAAATCCAACTTTGACCAATTTTACTGCAATATCTACAGTCGGAGGAACAGCCTTACAATTTAAAGTAGAATCTGGAGCAACTATTACAGGACTTTCTTTATCAGGTTACGGAACTTCCGTTGATATGAGAGACAATGGTGCACTTTCTAACGTTCAAATTGAAGGTGAAAATGCTGATCCTAACTTACCTTACACTGGTCCAGCAACCGTAAATGTTAGTGATTTTGATTGGGCAACTGAAGCCAATAGCAACGTCAATAACGTGTTGAGTGGTGAGATTACTGGTAACGTTACTTTAGACTCAAGTATAAGCTATAGCTTACCAGGTGTCCTAAGTGTAGAATCTGGTGCTACATTAACTATCCCAGCAGGAACAACAATTACAACAGGTACTGGAACAGATGTCTATATGGTAGTTCAAAAAGGAGGAACTATCAATATCAATGGTACTGAAACTAGCCCAGTAGTTATGGCTCCAAGTGGAGAAGGAGCTTGGGGAGGTTTGGTGATTGCTGGAAAAGCTGAAACTACTGAAGGAATTGATGCAATCGCAGAAGTAGGAGGGATAGTATATGGTGGTACTGATGTTGAAGATAATTCAGGAACTATCACTTACTTAATCCTAAGACAAACAGGTTCTCAAATTAACGCTGAATCTCAGTTCAATGGTTTAACGCTTTATGCGGTAGGCAGTATGACTACATTAGAAAATATTGCAGTGATTGGTGGACAAGATGATGGTGTAGAGTTCTTTGGAGGATCTGCTAATCTTACCAATTTTTATGCTGTAGATATTGAAGATGATGCAGTAGACTGGACTGAAGGTTGGAACGGAGCCTTAACCAATACATTTGTAAAACATACGCAAGAGAACTTTTCTACAGCAGTAGAAGCTGACGGTATAAATGGAAACCCAACTATTATTAACTTTGCAGCAGTTTCAGAAACAAATACGGGAACAGCATTACAATTTAAAGCTAATTCAGGAGCAACAATTACTGGTTTGTCTCTTACAGGATATCAAACAATTATTGATATGAGAGATGATGGGCCATTAGAAAATGTCGTAATTGATGGTGCTACAGGAGATCCAAGTGTTGTTTATGACACAGCAACAGTTGAGGAATCAGATTTCAGTTGGGCAACTAACTAACTAATTATTCTTTTACTACCAATTAGCCGAAAGCTGCTCCACTTGGAGCAGTTTTTTTTGTTCCTAATTCCAATTTAAATTTACAATGTCGCATAAATAAATTGAATTGTTTTTTAGGTGATTGAAGTTAAAATAATTAGCATAGCCTTAGCTTCAGTACTTATATTTTAAAAAATAAAACGAAAAAAGCCAGTGCCGAATTCGTTTTGGTAAAACGATTTATTAGGGCATCACAGTTTTAAATTGGTATTAACCTTAACTTTATGCTAATATTCGATTTGCTAAATTTGTCAATATCAAAACTTAAACTACATGAAGAAATCTGACATCACTATCCTTGTTGTAGACGACGATCCGGATATTTTGGAAATATTGAGTTACAATCTCAATGCTGAAGGCTACAAAGTGATTACCGCGGAAGATGGCGTCCAGGCTGTAAAAAAAGCTAAAAAGAAAAAGCCTCATTTGATAATTTTGGATTTGATGATGCCAGAGATGGATGGTATAGAGGCTTGCGAACAAATTAGAGAGACCAAAGGCCTAGAAAACACCGTCATTACCTTTTTAACGGCTAGAGGAGAAGATTATTCTCAAGTGGCAGGATTCGATGCGGGTGCAGACGATTATATAACCAAACCTGTAAAGCCTAAAGTGTTGATGAGTAAAGTAAAAGCTTTGCTTAGACGATTTAAGTCCAATGTTTCTGAAAAGAACATTTATAAAATTGGAGGAATCGTGATCAACCGCGATGAATACAAAATTTCCAGTGATGGCGTAGAAATGACTTTGCCAAGAAAAGAATTTGAATTGCTATCTTTACTCACTTCAGAACCCAATAAAGTATTCAAAAGAGATGATATTTTGAATACCGTTTGGGGAAATGAAGTGGTGGTTGGTGGAAGAACCATCGATGTCCACATTCGGAAATTAAGAGAAAAATTGGGCGACGATAAATTCAAAACAGTGAAAGGCGTTGGCTATAAGTTTGTACATGAATGAGTAAAAAATTTAAAAGGTCTTATAAGTTTGCGCTAAATACCTCTACGTATATCACCATTTTCTTAACTGGCCTCATTGCTTTATATGAGCATATTAAATTAGAAATCGATCTGGCTTCTATTCTTTTCTTTGCTCTAGTCTGTTTTTTATTTTCCTTTTTAATTATCCAATTAAGAATAGAGTATTTTATCTACAAACGGGTAAAATCCATTTACGATAGTGTCTCTATACTAGACCAAACGGCAGTTGGTAACCGAAGAGTCACATCAGATATAAAAACTCTTACCGAGGAAGTAGAACGATTTGCCAAAGGAAAAAAACTGGAGATTGAAACCCTTAAAGTAAGGGAAAACTACAGAAAGGAATTTATAGGAAATGTTTCTCACGAACTTAAAACGCCCTTATTTACGGTTCAAGGTTATATTTTAACGCTCCTTGATGGAGCGATAAAAGATAAAAAAGTTAGAAAAAAATATCTTAGCAGCGCTAGTAAAGGTGTAGATCGATTAATTTATATCGTGAAAGATTTGGATATGATCACCAAACTAGAAACTGGTGACCTCAATCTTTATATCGAGACTTTTAATATTTTGGAGCTGATCCAGAATGTCTTTGATTTGCTAGAAATGAAATCTACCAAAAGAGAAATCAGTCTTACATTCGATAAAGACTACCCGCCAAGCTTTGTTAAAGCAGATAAAGAAAGAATTCAACAAGTGATTACCAATCTCATTGTGAATTCAATTAAATATGGAAAAAAAGGTGGCACTTCTGAAATCAGTTTGGAAAAACAGGAAGGGGGCAAAGTCATGTTTAGAGTTACCGATAATGGAGAAGGTATAGAAAAGGAAAATATTCCACGCCTTTTTGAGCGTTTTTTCAGGGTAGATAAAACAGGTTCAAGACGAGAAGGAGGCTCTGGCTTAGGCTTATCTATTGTGAAACATATTATTGAGGCTCACAATGAACAAATCTTTGTAGAAAGCGTTTATGGTATTGGTAGCGAGTTTTCCTTTACCCTTCCAATGTCCGACGAAATGTCTGAAGAGGAAATCGAAGACGCTCATCAGTTTTAAAGCCTGAATACTGGCTTATCTTCTCGAGGTCTGAAACCTTAAAATCTTCCTGATCTGAAAAAGGAGCAATGCCTAGATTTTCAAGCCGCTTAGCCAGATACTCTTGCTCTCCTTGATGAGGTGTTGGTATAAAAAAGGCTTTCTTACCCAAACAAGCGAGGTCCATAACCGAAGAATATCCAGACCTGCATACGACTAGCTTGCTTCTGCAGATCAACGCATTGAGTTCTTCAGATTTTAAATGATTGTAAAAGCTAATATTTGGTAAGTCGTTTAAAGACTCTGCGTTATAGACTCCTCTTACTATAACTGTTTTTTTATCAGGGAGAACTTGGAAAGCTTTAATCAAACATTTTTCCAAAGAGGTTCGTAAAGGCTCTGGTCCAGAGATCACGGCTAGGTAATCAATATCTTCAGGAGATTCTATTTTAGAAAACCGACTTAAAACCCCAATTCTTCGGGTTGGGACCTTAACTTGTTCCGAATGGCTTAAGACACCACTCAAGTCAAAAGTGACTTCAGTATCTGGAATCCAGACTTCGTCATAACGATTGTGGTATTTTGCATTCAAAAAAGAAGATGCTCTGGAAAACAGTCCAGCTTTAAATTGCAATTGATGAGAAATAATAACTGATTTTATCGTTTTTGAAAAAGCTCCAAATCTGTGATCTGAAATAATCAAATCGACATGATTTTTTTCAGTATAACTCTCAATCAGTATCTCATCTTTTTTGGCTCGTTCTTTTAAACCATGACCTTGCAGAATCAATTTCAGATAAAAGAAAAAACCAGAGCTTGAATAAACGACTTGGCTGGAATTTAACTCTAGGCTGTTTAGGTTTGGGAATTCTCCTTTTAAAAGCTCTAAGGCCGCACCATCGGAAGCTATACTAACATTAGCGCCCTGCTCCAAAAAGTAATTTATAATAGGGATGCATCTTGAGGCGTGGCCCAATCCCCAATTGAGAGGAGCAACAAGAACATGAGTAGGAAAGGCCAAGGGTTTTAATTTTGTGTATTGGTAAATTTAATTAATTTTACCTGAAAATTTTAGCAAAAACGTGGGAAGTAAAAATAAACTAAAGCGATTTCAGGATAACGAGGTATTTCAGAATGTCATTCAACCTTTGAGATCTGAAATTGTAGATGAGGAGTTCCAATTTAAAGGGAAATGGAAACGTGATTTTTTCAAAAATGATAAGCCTTTAATCTTAGAATTAGGCTGTGGTAAAGGAGAATATACCCTGGGGCTTGCTGAAAGAAACAAGGACTGTAATTATCTAGGGATAGATATAAAAGGCGCTAGATTTTGGAAAGGAGCTAAAACAGCTTTGGAAGACGATATGCCCAATGTAGGATTTTTGAGAACTCAAATCGAGTTAGTCGATCAGGTTTTTGCTGAAGGCGAAGTGGATGGAATCTGGATTACCTTTCCCGACCCACAAATCAAATGGAAACGCACCAAGCATAGGATGACCAATCCTGAATTTTTAAAGAAATACAAGCACATTTTAACTAAGGAAGGGGTTATTCATCTGAAGACGGATAGTGAATTTATGCATGGCTATACGCTAGGAATTTTAGAAGGTTTAGGACACGATATTTTATATGCTCACCATAATATTTATGTAAATCATGAAGCTCCGGAAGAAGTAGTAGGGATCCAGACTTTTTACGAGCAGCAGTATCTGGATAAGAATAAATCGATAACTTACTTGAAATTTAGACTTAAACCTTAATCTTGGAATATTTTCAAATCTATGTATTAACTTACCTTGCCGCTTTTGTCGGTGTGGTTCCACCGGGTCTAGTCAATATGAGCGTAGCTAAAACCTGTTTAGAAAGAGGGCGGAGAAATGGAACCTTGATGGCTTTAGGGGCTTCTTCAGTGGTATTATTCCAGGCTTTATTAGCTGTTCTAATTTCAAAATATATTTTTTCACATCCTTATGTGAAAAGTGTGTTTCTTAAAACTGGTATTGCGATATTAATTTTGATGTTTATTTATTTCCTGCTTTCAGCCAACCGAAAGAAAAACCAGCAAAGCATTAAAAAAAGAACAGGGACCAAAAGTTTTTTTACCGGGATTTTAGTATCCTCTCTTAATATTTTCCCCATACCTTACTTTGTTCTTATTTCTACTTTATTGAGCAATAATTTCGAGATAAAGTTCAGTCTTATGAACCATATTTTTTTTGCGATAAGTGCAGCCTTAGGGACGCTAACCACTCTGTACCTGTACGTAATTTTTATTATGAAAATAGATGGGAAGACAGAGTTATTTAAGAGGTACTCCAACTATTTTATGGCTATATTAATGTTGATCCTTGTTATTGTGTCTTGGATTCGCTTATCTAATATATAAATGGCAAACTCAGATTTTTTTGAAAAGGTTTATGAAGTTGTAGCTTTGATTCCGGAAGGCAAAGTGACTAGTTATGGAGCTATAGCCAAAGCGATAGGAGCTGCCAAAAGTTCTCGTACAGTTGGATATGCAATGAATGCTTGCGTAAAGTTAGATCGAGATTTACCGGCGCATAGAGTTGTGAATAGAAATGGCGTATTAACAGGTAAGCATCATTTTCCTGGTCAAGGCGTTATGCAAAAGTTATTGGAAGAAGAAGGATTAAAGATAGAGAATGATCAAATTAAAAATTTTAAAAATCACTTTTGGCAGCCCCCTATCAATCAGGGTTTTGAGAGTTAATCTTAATTTTAATTTTAATAAAACTTTAGCTTTCTTCTTGTTTTGATAATTGGTCTTAAATCTTATATTTGGATCAGGATGAAGTTTTTCATAATAGATTGGTTAATTAGTAAAGCCTCGGATTTTTTTAAAAACCGAGGCTTTGTGTTTTTAGAAACTTTATTTTTCCCGCTTTCCGATTTCTTTTTCACAAGACTTTAAAATATTTCAGCAAAGCTTTAGTTTTACACACATGAGGCGATATCTTTTAGGTGTGTTTTTATGTTTTGGATTCTCTTCCCTATTTGGACAGTCGGGACTAGTCGTAAAAACTTTCCCCGTAAAAGATACCATACAGCTAGAAGAAGTAAGTATAAGCCCATTTCAATTTAAAGTTCAGTCTACAGATAGCCTTACTATTAACCCTTCTTTATATACAATCGATTTTCCGGGCTCCCAATTAATTCCTTCTTACAAATTGAAAATGGAACAGGACAGCTTATTAGTGACTTACTTTAAATACCCTGAGTTTCTCACCAAAACCTATAAGGGCTTGGATGAAAAGCTCATTGTGGACATCGGTAATCCTGTCGATAATTTATATGAATTGCAGCAAGAAAGGCAACCTAGTAATTTTGTTCCTTTTGCGGGACTAAATACGAGTGGTAGTATTTCGAGAGCGATTAGCGTGGGTAACAACCAAAATGCAGTAGTAAGGTCGGAGCTTGATTTGCAGATCTCTGGTAAAATTTCTGAGAATGTGACTCTTCGGGCCTCCATTCAAGATGATAATGCCCCCACTCAATCTGGAGGATATACACAACAGCTAGATGAGTTCGATCAAATTTTTATAGAATTGGAGTCAGACAAATGGAGAATACGAGCTGGCGATATTGATTTAATAGAAAACGAATCTTTTTTTGCATCCTATACCAAACGAGTACAAGGCTTATTGCTATCTGCCGATGTAGGCAATGAAAAACGACAGACGGAAGTCTACAGTGCTGGCGCTTTGGTGAGAGGTGTATTTACAAGAAGTGAATTGACCGCTCAGGAGGGAAATCAAGGCCCTTATAAACTAGTCGGTGAAAGTGGAGAATTATTTGTGTTGATTATTTCTGGTAGCGAAGCGGTTTTTGTGAATGGCAGACAACTCTCTCGAGGAGAAAATGAAGACTATCTCATTGATTATAATGCTGGTGAAATAATTTTTAATTCCACGTTTCCTATAACTTCAGAAATGAGAATTGTTATAGAATACCAAGTTTCCGATCGAAATTTCTCTAGAATTGTGGCCACAACCGGCTCTAGATTTAGGTCTGAATCTCTTCAACTGAATGGGTTTCTTTATAATGAAAATGATCTTAAAAATCAGCCCTTACAGCAAAGTCTTACAGACGAGCAGGTGAACGCTTTAGAAGACGCAGGCGATAATCAAAGTGAAATGTTTGCACCAAGTGCAGTCCCTTCAGAATATTCAGAAAATAGGATTTTATATGTCAAGGAACTTCAAAACGGAGAAGAGATTTTTGTCTTTTCCAATGATCCTGAAGCTGAATTGTTTAATGTAAGGTTTACCAACTTAGGATCTAATCAAGGGAATTATGTGCTTTCCAGTCAAAATGCTATTGCCAATATTTACGAATACATACCTCCAGTCGATGGAATTTCTCAAGGAAATTTTGAACCTGTTGTAAGGCTATTTGCTCCCACTAAGCTCCAAATTGCAATGGTGAACGGTAAGTATTCCCCTTCTGAGAATACCAATATCCAGTTTGAAGTGGCGGCGAGCAATACTGACGATAATTTATTCTCGGATCTGGACCAAGAGGATAATCGAGGCTTAGCTGCCCAAGTTTCAGTTAAGCAAGCCTTGTATAGATCTAAGGCCAACAAAAAGCTTGATGTGTTTGGTAATTTGAATTTTATTGAAGATTCCTATTCTAGTTTGGAAAGACTTTATAATGTTGAATTTACTAGAGATTGGAATTTATTCGATCCTACAGGAGATCAGCTTTTTGTCGATACGGGGGTCGATTTTCAAAACAATGCTTCAAGCCACACTCAATATAATTTTCAACGTTTAGAATACACAAATGATTTTGAAGGTTTAAAACATTCTTTAATGACCAGGCAAGTTCTAGATAAGCTCAGGATAAATGCCAATGCAAGTTACCTGGATAGTGAATCTTCCCGACTTACCTCCAAGTTTGCGCGGGCTACTCTGTCTGGGATTTATGATTTTGGCAAATTTTGGTCCGGATTGCGATATGACCTGGAAGATAATGAAGAAGTGAGGGTGGATAGTAATGAATTTACCGCCAATACTCAGCGATTTTCAAGCTACGAGGTCTATTCTGGGGTTGGAGATTCTACCGATGTGTATGTAGAATTAGGGTATAGATATCGTCAAAATGATAGTTTACGTGCCAATGTCTTGCAAAGTGTAAACACGTCCAGTAATTATTTTGCACGTTCGCAACTGATCAATTCCAAATCTACAGCACTTAGAGTTTTTGCTAATCTAAGAAATCTAAAATTTGCAGAAGAAGATCGAGACGATGAGCAAAGTCTCAACTCCAGAGTCACCTTTTCTCAAAATTTATGGGATAGACTTGTCAATCTCAATACCACTTACGAAACCAATAGCGGAAGCATTGCTCAGCAAGAATTCTCTTATCTTGAGGTGGAACCTGGTCAAGGGCAATATACGTGGATAGATTATAATGAAAATGGTATCCAAGAACTCAACGAGTTTGAAATTGCCCAATTTCAAGATGAGGGGAGGTACGTGAGAATTCTTTTGCCCAATCAAGTGTTTGTAAGAACCAATCAAACTCGCTTAAGCCAGCAGGTTACTCTTAACTTCCTCAAGTGGCAAAACGAAAAGGGATTTAAGAAGTTAGCTTCCAAATTTTATAACCAAACCTCTTTGCTTTTGGATAAAAAATTGAGAAAAGATGGTAATGCGTTAAGCTTAAATCCATTTGGTGACGATGGCCAAGAGGTGCTAGGCGAAAACACGACTTTTAGAAATATTATTTTCTTTAATAGAAGCTTACAAAAATTCACAACCTCTTACAATTTCACCCAGAACACGACCAAAAATTTAAGCCTCTTAGGACTCCAAGAAAATTCGAATATCCTTCATGAACTCAAATTTATTCATAATTTTAAAGAAAGCTGGTTGCTTACTTTAACCCAGAATGTCAACTCTTCTGAAAGTTTTTCAGATCGATTTGAAAATAGGAATTTTAAAATTGATGGCTTTGACCTTAATCCAAAAGTGTCCTATCTGTTAGGCGATAAACGCTTTGACATATTCTATGAATTATCTGAAAAGAAAAACCAGCTCGGCGAAATGGAATCCTTAGACCAGCAAACTTTCGGCTTGTCTTTTACGCTTAATAACGCTCAGAAATACAGTATTAATGGGGAGGTGAATTTCATTCAAAATAAATTTGAAGGCAGTGCATTTTCACCTGTCGCCTATCAGCTGTTAGAGGGACTGCAGCCCAACGATAATTTTACTTGGTCGCTATTTCTACAGAAGAAAATCACAGATTTCTTAGACCTCAATTTAACTTACTTTGGGAGAAAAAGCGAAACTGCAAATGCCATTCATACTGGAAGTGTTCAGCTGAGAGCTTATTTCTAACCCTTGGAGACTTTAAGGGTCATGCCTGGTTTAATGGTGTTACCTTTAAGTTGATTGAGGCTTTTCAAATCTTCTACACTCAAATTTGGGTATTTTTTGGAAATGATCCACAGCGAATCCCCTGGCTTTACTTTATAAATTTTAGAATCTGTCGAGGAAGAAGCTTCAGTATTGGATTTTTCACTGGATGATTTCGTTTCTCCGATTGCTGTGGTATTTCTAGGGTAAATCACCAAACGTTGACCAATATTGAGAGAGTTACTCCTTAGATTATTCCAACTTCTAATTTGACTTATTCTTACTCCAAATTTTGAAGCAATTCGCCCTAGGAAATCTCCAGATTTCACATAGTAGTTAATTTTTTCTTCTGCTTTATAGTATTTTGGAAGAGAGTCTTCAGCTTTGGCTAATTGCTCTTCTGCATACCCATAGATTTTATCTTCGTTGGCAACAAACAACCCAGACTTGGCATAAGGAAGCCTAATGTAGTATGACTTATCATCTTCAAAGGGGACAATTCCTAACTTGTAGCTAGGGTTCAAAAACTCTATAAACTCCTTTTTTGTTTGAGTCACTTCAGCAATTTGGTCTAAAGTGATCATCTTTTTAACTCTAATGGTATCTGTTCCGTAATAGGTGGTTTTTGGTCGCTCAGGTTTAAAGCCATGTTCTTCCGCATATTCATACATGTAGAGCATCGCCTGGAAAGAAGGGACATAACCAGCGGTCTCTCTAGGCAAATAACGTCTCAGTTTCCAATAGTTGGTTTCGCCACCACTGCGTCGTATGGCTTTAGACACATTTCCAGGACCAGAATTGTAGGCAGCTAGCGCCAAATCCCAATCGTTAAACATTAGATATAAGCGCTTAAGGTATTGTGCAGCAGCCTCGGTAGAAGCCACAGGATCCATTCGCTCATCGACGTAACTACTTACATCTAGATCATACATTTTGCCTGTACTGTACATAAACTGCCATAAGCCAGTAGCACCTGCTCTAGATTTTGCTCTAGGATTTAAGGCAGATTCCACCAGCGCCAAATACTTCATTTCCAAAGGCACATCGTATTTATCTAAAGTAGCCTCAAACATAGGAAAGTAAAATTTGCTCAATCCCATTAGTCGCTCTGTGCCTTCTTTTTCTCGTTTTAAAAAATAACTGATAACACTTTCCAAGCTTTCGTTGTATTCTATGTTGAATGGTGTTTTAGCATTCAAAGTGGCTAGTCTTTCTTTAAGAAGTTCTGTGGGGAGTTCTTTTATGACCTCACTGGACTCTAAACTATCTTTAATAAGCATTTCCATTCGCTTAGAATAAGATTGATTGATCAGTTGAGATCTCCATAACGAATCTAGTTCCATATTTCTTTGATAATCCTCAAGAATGATTTCCAGAGAATCTCCCGTAATTTTGTGGAATTCTACCTTTTCAGTAGTCCATTTTTTGGCGACTTTCACTTTAGCATCTTGTGCTGAAGAGAGAAGACATGATAAAAGAATAGCAAACAGGGAAATCAAAGATTTGTGGGTCATAAAAATGTATGTATTTTGTATTTCAAATTTAATTTTAAAAACTGGATTTCTATGATAAAACTTAAATCCACATTAAAATAGTGTTCTTTGTTAGAGCTAATTTCTATGAGGTTGTATTTTTGCCATCTAAATTAAAATTAATGACACATTTTAACCAACTTTCTATAAAAGAAATCAGTAGACAAACCGATAAAGCGGTTCATATTCTGTTTGACGTTCCTTCTGAATTAAATTCAGAATTTCAATTTAAAGCAGGGCAATATCTAACCTTAGAAACCAATATCAATGGAGAAGAAGTAAGACGATCGTATTCAATTTCTTCTGAAGAGGGAAAGGATTTAGGGATTGTAGTGAAAGCCATTCCTGATGGTAAATTTTCCAATTATGTGAATTCTCAACTAAAGGTTGGAGATCCAATACTGGTCTACCCTGCTGAAGGAAAATTTCTACTGCCTCAACAACTAGATCATAAAACGTTTGCAGCTTTTGCGGCAGGAAGTGGGATTACGCCCGTTATGTCTATGATTCAAACAGTACTATCTAAATCTGATTCTGCAAGATTCGTATTGGTGTACGGAAACAAATCTCCAGAGCAGACCATTTTTATACAAGAACTCCTCAGTCTTCAGAAAGAATTTCCAAAGCGCTTTTTTACTGAATTTATCTATAGTGAAACCCAAGAAGGGGAAGCTCAATTTGGTAGAATAGAAAAATCTACCGTCAATTATGTCATCAAAAATAAATACGATGGTTTCGAGTTTTCAGAATTTTACCTCTGTGGTCCAGAAGCTATGATTGAAACTATAGAAGAGACTCTAAAAGCTACTGGTGTAAAAAGTGACCAGATCAAGCATGAATTGTTCTTTTCAAAATCAGAGGGAAATGTGGAGGCCGTTACCGACGGCAAAAGCTTAATTACTGTTATCGTGGACGATGAAGAATTTGAGTTATCTATGGATCAAAGTGACCTAATTCTGGATGCGGTATTAGCACAGAATATCGATGCACCGTATTCTTGCCAGGGTGGAATTTGTAGTTCTTGTGTGGCCAAAATCAAAGAAGGGACTGTGGAGATGAGAAAAAATCAGATCTTAACCGATGATGAGATAGAAGAAGGGCTTGTGCTCACTTGCCAGGCTCAACCTACCTCGGCAAAAGTGGTGGTAGATTACGACGATATTTAATCTTTCTCTGGATGTTTTAGCTGACTGTTTTTTCATGCTGTCCAGAAGCATCAGGATTGTTTAGCATATCACGCCAGAGTAAACTCAAAGCCTATCGTTTATCTTTTATGGGGACCATGAAACGTGGGGCCTGCCTGAGAGATGAACTCAGGCGGGTTCAGGGTGAAAAATAAACGTGGTTTTGTCCTTCTGTGACGAAGTCTCGGAACTTATTTCTCAATAAAAGCAGTTTTAAAAGTTAAACCTTAGGTTCAGCATAAGATTTCGACCAGGACTTGGAATATTAAAAGCTCTCAAGATGGATAAATGGTCGACATAGGTCTCGTTGAATAGATTCTGAAAAGCTACAGAAGCTTCCAATTGATTCTCCTCACCAAGGTTAATTGTTCTTCTTACTCCAATATCCACCAGAGAATATCCCGGGGTTTCCTCTTCATTAAAACCAGGTCGGTCTTGGGTTGCAATTCCTCTTAGTTTGGAAAAAAGAGAGGTGTGTTGAAGTTGGCCGAAACTATACTCCGCTTCAAAATTTATATTATCTGGAGGGATAAAGGTAAGTGGCTCATCGAAATCTTTATTAGTTCCGCGAACAAAAGCTGCCCCTAAGTTGAATTTAAGCTGTCTGTTTTCTAAAGCCACGTATTGCAAATTGAGCTCACTTCCATAAAGTTCCGCACCTACTTGCTGGTATTCCCAGATTTGCAATCCAGAATCTTGTCGGACGTCTCCCGTATCTGAAAAGAAAATGTAGTTGTCTACCCGACTTCCAAACACCGACCAGTCCAACCGAAATCTATCCAAGACCAAGGCATAATTAAAATCGACCTGAAAACTCTGTTCCCGCTCAAAGTTGGCATTCCCAATTTCGAAGCGGTTGGTGCCCGGGTGTTGCCCAAAGGAGTAAAGCTCGGCCAAATCTGGAGATCGAAAACCAGAGGAGAAATTCGCCTTTACCTTTTGTGTGGAGCTCAAGGTTTTAGTTACCCCTAGAGATCCTGTAAGTCCACTAAAAGTAGATTCTAAAGTTCTGCTTTCAGGATTGCCAGGAAGCACAAATCCTGCGTCTATAAACTGGTTGTCGCTGGCATCTGCTTTTACTTGTCTATAATCGTACCTCAAGGCCGCTTGTACAAAGTAAGTCTTATAATCCCAGTTCATCATGTAATAGGCTCCATTTTCAGCATAATTGGCATTGGGGATGAGAATTTCTAAGACATTCGCCTGATTTTCATTTTGAAGGAAATTCCCCTGTAGACCTAGATTGTGGTTAATGTTACCGGTGTCGAAGTTGATTCTTGCGTTATAAAATGTATTGTTTTGGTTGAGACCCAAATCAACTAAATCGACATCTGTTTCAATTTCTTTTCTATCGTTTAAATGATGAGACACGTGTAGAACCGACTCTATCTTGCCGTGATCTATACGCTGGTTATAGGACACCAACACATCAGTAACTTCTTGGAAGGGCAATTGCATGTCGCGATCATTACGAGTAGTAGCATTTGAGTTTATAAGCTCGTCATCTCCAATAATGCCCAGATTTTGTTTGTTATAAGTGACCGATAGCTTATTGTCGAACTTCTCCTTATCAATACCTACATGAAATCTGGCGGTACTCATATTGAATCTGCTGTTACCAATGATGTCGCCATCACCAGACTTGTAGTCGGCATGATTTTCATAGGCTAAATCAGTTCCGAAGAAAAGATCGCTTTCAAAGCGTTTTCCTACAGAAGCATAACTCCTAAATCCATTGGACACCGAATTGAAAGTGGAGCCAACATTTCCCGAAAGGGTTTTGGAATCCTTATAAAACTCATCTTCTTTTAAGAGGATCACTCCTCCTAAAGCCCCTGAGCCATAGAGGACCGAAGCTGGACCTTTTATCACATCAATGCTTTCTATCCCCAAGTCGTTCACACCGAGGCCGTGATCTGCTCCCCACTGTTGGTTTTCCAGCTTGTTACCTTGATAAATCGTTGCTACACGGCTAAATCCAAGACCCCGGATAAAGGGCTTTACAATACCTTGGCCAAATTCTGCCCCATACACTCCTGGAACTTCTCGAAGAACTCCCATCACTCCTGCAGGGCTGCTTTTACTATCAATCCTATCCATACGGACAGCGGTAAAGTTGTAAGGTGTTTTTGAATTTAATCCCGTTTGGCGATCTATGATGACGACCTCCTCCAATTGCATATTTTCTGGACTCAACCTGATAGTAAGCGTTTCAGTTTGATTGGCGGTGACTTTTATTTGTTGGGAAAGGGAAGTATATCCCAATGAAGTCACCATTAAGGTATAGACACCCTCTTCAATATTTTTAAAAGTAAATGAATTCTCCTTATCGGTGATGGTATTCTCCTGCAGTTCCTGTAGGGTTACCGTTGCCGAAAGTCCTGCGTTATCTTCAAAAATAATTCGGCCTTCTATAGATCCCGACTGAGAAAACACAGCCGAAGAGATAAAAGATATTAGTGTTAAAAGTTTAAATTTCATGTCTCTGCAATTTATTTTTAGACAAAACTAAAACTAAAAAGTTTATTAAACTAAATATTTTATAAAATAAAATAAAAATCATACTTTTGTATAGCTTAAAATTAAATTATGTTTTCCTTATCCGAAGAAAATTACCTGAAGGCCATTCTGCATTTACAAAAGACCACTAAGTCTGGAGTAAACACCAACGCCCTTGCTGAAGAAATGCAAACCAAAGCCTCTTCCGTGACCGATATGGTAAAGAAACTCTCTGAAAAAGATCTGGTTATATACAAAAAATACCAAGGAGTGTATTTGTCGGATAGTGGACGAAAAACCGCTTTACAGATTGTAAGGAAACATAGATTGTGGGAAGTGTTTTTAGTTGATAAACTAAGTTTTTCCTGGGATGAGGTCCATGAAGTGGCGGAACAGCTAGAGCACATCAAATCGGATAAACTGATCACCGAACTCGATAAATACCTGGAGTATCCAAAAAGAGATCCACATGGGGATCCCATACCAGATGCTAAAGGTGATTTTCACGTGGCCAATAAAACTTTACTCTCCAACCTATCTAAAGGGGAACGTGGCACTTTGGTAGGTGTAAAAGACACCTCCTCAGAATTTTTGAAATATCTAGATAAAAACAATATTGCTTTAGGGAAAACCATTGAGGTTTTAGATAAAGAAGAGTTTGATGAATCCATGTTGATCCAGACAGAGGGAAAAAGCATAAGAGTTTCACCTTTGGTCGCTGTCAACATTTATATAAAACAATAGTATGAAAGAACTCATTGCTTATTTTGAATCAATAAATCCTGTAACTGCAGCCTTAATCGCAACCACTTTTACTTGGTTGGTGACTGGATTGGGGGCTTCCTTGGTATTTTTCTTTAAGTCTATGAATCGTAAGTTATTTGATGGAATGTTGGGCTTTACTGGTGGGGTTATGGTAGCTGCAAGCTTTTGGAGTCTTTTAGCGCCAGGTATAGAAATGAGCGAAGGCGAAGGATTTGTAAAAGTGATTCCCGCGGTGGTAGGTTTTGTACTTGGCGCCCTTTTTATTTTTGGATTGGATAAAGTATTGCCGCACTTGCACGTGAACTTTAAGGAAGATAGAAAAGAGGGTGTAAAAACCAAATGGCATAAATCCGTTTTATTGACTCTTGCGATTACCTTACATAATATCCCAGAAGGGCTTGCCGTTGGTGTCTTGTTTGGAGGTGCTGCAGCAGGAATAGAAGGTGCCAGTATTGGGGGCGCTGTGGCTTTGGCGATTGGTATTGGTTTGCAAAACTTTCCTGAAGGCTTTGCGGTGGCTATGCCATTGCGCGGACTTGGATTATCGCGTTGGAAAAGTTTCAATTACGGTCATTTGTCTGCGATCGTAGAGCCTGTGGCTGCGGTCATTGGTGCTTGGGCAGTTTTGACTTTTGAACCTATTTTGCCTTACGCCCTCTGTTTTGCTGCTGGAGCTATGATTTTTGTGGTGATAGAAGAAGTCGTCCCCGAGTCTCAACAAGCTCGGAATATAGATTTGGCCACCCTCGGGTTTATAGGAGGATTTGTAGTTATGATGACTTTAGATGTAGGCTTAGGCTAATTTTTTTTGACTTATATTTAATTTTTAGAAACGCTAACCCCACACGATTTATGAAATTGTATCTGTTCTTTCTAGGTGTTCTGTCTATAACCTGCAGCCTAAACGCTCAAAATTCAGAAAAAAATAACACAGAAACTGTTAAAAAAATAGAAGTACCAGAGATTTTGACCAAGGTTAACCTTCTGGATCATGTTGAGGTGGGTGCTTATACCTTAACGTTTACCGCAGTAGAAAGCGATGGGCGTTGTCCAAAACAAGTGACGTGTGTTTGGCCTGGTGAAGCCAATATTGTTATAGAAATTCACGATGGGATAGACGCTGAGCAGCATCGAATAAGTATTCCTGCACTGGGTTTCCACAGGGAAATCCTTTCTACAGAATCTCATAAAGTTTATCTTAAAAATATAGAACCATATCCAATTAAGCCAGATGATAAACTAGAAGCCTACAAACTAATGTTGAAAATAGAACCTCAAAATCCATAGACTACTTATCTTTTGGGAAAGCTTTTTTGTTGAACACCACCAAAAGTCCAAATCCAGTACTAATGGCCGTATCGGCAATATTGAAGACTGGCGCAAAGAATACAAAATGCTCACCTCCCCAAATGGGAACCCAGTTGGGCAATATGTCGCTATACATAGGGAAGTAAAGCATATCGACCACTTTTCCTTTTAGCAATTCGCCGTAAGGTTCCTCGGCAAAAAGGGTGGCGATTTGTCCTAAGCTGCTATCAAAAATTACACCATAAAACACAGAATCGATAATATTTCCAATCGCGCCAGCAAGGATTAAAGAAACTGAAATAATTAAAATTCTTGGCGATTTTTTCCTTATGGCATCCCACAACCAATAGCTAATTAAGCTAACGGCTACAATTCTAAACGAGGTAAGGATAACTTTACCGTAAGATCCAGGGATTTTAGCTCCCCACGCCATCCCTTCATTTTCGACAAAAAGGATGCGAAACCAGCCTAAAACATCAATTTCTTGCCCCAGCATAAAGTGGGTCTTTATATATATTTTGGACACTTGGTCTATCAATAAAATGAGTAGGATAAGAAGAGAGGCTTTCTTTAAAGACATAGCTATAATTTAAAAACACAAAAATAGTTTTTTTATTGACTTGGGATTTCATTTTCAGTCCTTTTGCTAAGCAATTGGGTTTTTCGAGTTAATAGTTGTTATAATTTCTTCTGATTTTGACTAGGAAAGGCTCGATGTTTTTGTGATAGTCAGCTTTAAGTTTGATTTAGTTTTGTGTGACGTCTGGTGAGGGATGATAACTGAAGGATTTGTCTAGGATTGTAAATCCACTACATTTTTAATATTAACTAATATCATAGTTGATTGTCGTTCTTTTTAATTAGGTTTGATGATCTACATTAAAAACCCATAAGTATGAAGACTATTCTAGGAGTAGTGCTAATGTTTAGTGCTGTATCATTATCTCAAGTTCAATCTGGAATTATCAATTACACCGCTTAAATGAATATTGAGCATAAAAAGGAGTTTATTGAGGACATCAAAAAAAAGGATATAGACATGAATACTAAACAAAGCGTTATACAAATGTATAAAAACGCTGAACCTGACTATTACGAGTTGCACTTTACAGATAACGAGGATTATTATTTTAAAGATGAATCTTTAGAACGAGAAGAGGCCTATAACATAGGTAGTAAAGCTGGTTTATATCCTTATTACACTAATTTAGTAACACAACAGCTTATTGAGGAAAATAGAAGTTTTGGATATGTTACTCACGAACCTTTAGATTGGAGAATTACTAATGAAAGTAAAATGATTGGTGATGTGAAGTGCTTTAAAGCCACAACTACAGAAACATTGTATAGCAGACAAGGTCATTTTTACGATAGAGATATCGTAGCCTGGTTTGCTCCAGACTACCCAGTTAATTTTGGACCAAAGTATTACAATGGTCTTCCGGGCTTAGTCCTAGAAGTAAAACGTAAAGAATTTACGATTACGGCCACCAAAATCAATCTTAATCCAGAAGAAAAGAAATTAAAAATAAAGCGAGTCGATAAAGATGAAAAGGTGATCTCACAAAAAGAAGTGAATAAGAGAATTGCTGAGATGATGAAGGATTACGGTAAGAGGTAAGAATGTATAGAAATCTTAAAAACAAAGCCCATGACTAAACACACAATAAATTTTAATTTTTTTTAGTTCTCCTATTCATTGGTTTTAATAGCCAATCACAAGATATTAACGGTAGAATAACCTACAAAGGGGTAGTGAAACAAACGTTCGTGGATAGTGCTGTAGCAGCTATCAAAAAAGAAAAAATCAGTATGTCTCATAAAAAAGATATCATTTATGTTATGGAAAATGCACGCCCAGATGAATTTGTGCTCAGTTTTAAAAAAGATGAATCTTATTACTACAAGGAACCAACTCTCGAGAAAAACATAGATTTAATGGGAAGCAGGGCAGGTAGTTCGCCTTATTATGTCAATAAAACCCTTGATAAAACGATACAGGTGACTAGTGTTCTAGGTGATATTGTTAAAATACCCCTAGAATGGGAAATTACAAACAAAACCAAAAAAATTGGCAAGTACACTTGCCGACAGGCTAAAACTACAGAAAAGATTTACAGTAGGAATGGGTACTTTCTTTATAACAAGATTATTGCTTGGTTTGCGCCAGACATCCCAATAAGTTTTGGTCCAAAGAATTATAATGGGCTTCCTGGATTAATCCTTCAGATTGATTATAAAGAATTTACCTTAACTGCGATAAAGATCAACTTAAATATAAAGGAGAAAGATTTAGAAATCAATAGAGTAGATGATATTGATAAATTAATCTCAGAGAAGGAGTCTTATAAGCGTATTGAGGAGATAATGTCTGATAGGGAGAAAATGTATAAAAACTAACTGGTAATTTCACCTTTATTTCAATTTATGTCTTTTAGATTATATGTATTATTTTCTAGTGTTATTCCAAATGTTTGGCTTTACCCAAAACTCCTTAACAGGTAAGGTAACAGACAGTCTTAATAAGCCTCTGGCCAATGCAAATATTCTTGCCGAGCCCAAAGATTCTCTGCAACAAATAAAGTTCGCCATTACCGATGACAAAGGGCGGTATCGCTTAGATCTAAAATCTATACCCTATACGGTGACGGCAAATTATTTGGGCTTTGCCAAAAAAAGTTTTGATATACAACTAGATAGGGATAAGATCCAAAATATTATATTAAAAGAAAGTGCAGAAGGCCTTGAGGAGGTGGTGCTAGACATGCCGATGGTTGTCAAAAAAGACACGATTTTGTATAACGTAAACCAACTTACCACTGGCGAGGAGCGTAAGCTCAAAGGCATTCTTAAGAAGCTACCAGGGGTGGAAGTGGATAAGAACGGGGGTATTACCGTTAACGGGAAAAAAGTAACCCACATGCTGGTAGAAAACAAAAAATTCTTTGGTGGAGGCACCAAGTTG
>Ga0209414_1000095_pt1 | contig 37434 bp, 24 predicted proteins | sample LakVidmifraction_4_FD_181154 | JGI IMG/M metagenome (GOLD analysis project Ga0209414, IMG submission 181154) | Hypersaline microbial communities from Lake Vida, Antarctica - Brine Hole Two &gt;0.2 micron (SPAdes) (version 2) | ecosystem: Environmental > Aquatic > Non-marine Saline and Alkaline >...
TTAAAGAGTTATCTCTTTTAGATGTAACACTTCTTTCTGAAAATGAAACTATGCAACTCAAAGATGCTTTAGGTATTGATGGAAGTAAAATGGTAGCAAGAAACGGACAACTTCAGAAAAAATCAGAGTATCCATATAATAGTACAATAGATACAAATGACATATAGTTATATATTTTTGTAATAAAATAGCTATAAGTAAATTTCTGATGAAATAGTTAAAATTTCCATACCTTTAAAATATAAAATTTGAGAAAAAATTAGTATGAATTTTGAACAAATAATTGTATTGACAACTGCATTAGGTGTAGGAGGTTGGTTAGGTAAAGTTATTCAACAATTTCTTCAAAACAAAGGTAATAGTGATATAAAAAAACTTGAGAATCAAAATGAATTATTTCGCAATGATGAAAAAATTAAAGATTTAAAAGAAGAAATAAAATCATTAATCGTTAATATTAATTTATTAAAAATTGAAGTAAATAAATTTAAAAAACTTTATCAAACTGAAAAAAAAAATACTCATAAAGTTGAACAACAATTAGCTACTATCAATGTAGCTTTTGATATTATATATGTTCAATTAAAAAACATATTAAGTGATGATGAAAGTCATTTTGAGTTGTTGAATCAATTAAAGAAATATATTGATAGTGATAAGACTAATACATAATTATTCTTAACTTTGTTTAATGCAAGATGTAAAAAGAAAAATAGAATATTATTTTAGAAATCTTCATTTTAATGAAGACAAACATTTGTACACTATAAACAAAGATAATAATGATAAAAAAATACTTCCTTCAGTATCTGGTCTTATAAAAAGATATGCAAAACCTTTTCCTAAAGATGCATCTAATAAATATGCAATTAAGAATAATCTTACTGTACAGCAAGTAAAGAAGGAATGGAAGAACAAATCTGATGAAGCCTGTGAAAGAGGTACACGAGTGCATCTGTTTGGAGAACTATATCCATTTGATAAAACTGTAAAACCTAAATGTAAACAAGAAGAAGCTTGTAAGAAGTTTTGGGATGAATTACCTGAGCATATAGAACCATTAATAATGGAACTTAGAATGTATCATAAAGAATATGATTATGCTGGTACTACAGATATTGTATTATATAATAGATTAAATAATACTGTAATACTTGCTGATTATAAAACTAATAAAGATTTATTCAAAAACTTTAAACAAAAAAGATTATTAAAACCATTTAGTAATCTATTAGATTGTCCTTTCAATAAATATCAGTTGCAATTAAGTTACTATCAGATTCTTTTGGAACAATCAGGATTTAAAGTATCTTCACGTAAATTAATATGGCTTAGAAAAACAGGAGAGTATGAGATGTATTCACTTGATGAATTGACAGATACATTAGAAGATGAACTTAAATTAGCAAAATGACAATAGGTAATATTATAGATAAAATACTTACTCCTTATGAGAAAGGAATAGCTTCTGATGATACAAGAGCATCACCGAGGTTTGTCTATAGCAAAATGCTTGATGCAAGAAACGTTTTAATAAATCAACAACAGAATAAGACTCAAAAAGTTAGTCAATGGGTTTATCAAACACTTCCTTGTGTAGAACTTATAAAAGCACCTACGCATGAATGCCCCTGTCTTCCTGCTGTAGGCTGTACTATTTACAAAACAAAATATAAATTACCTGAAACATTAGTTAACTTAGATAGACACTTAATTCAGTCTGTTACATCTATTGATGGCACAAGAGATTTTAGTGAAACAAGCTGGGAAGAAAAACAATACAAATCAGGAAATAGATATACTGCAAATAAACCTGATTATTATATTAGAAGTGGTTATTTATATGTAACACAAAAAACAGGTTCTACACTTATTTCAATAACAGGATTATGGACTGACCCTTTAGAAGCTTATGCTTATCCTTCTCATTGTGATGAATGTGAGGATGGACCATGTTATGATTGTGATAGTGTACTTGATAAAGAATTTCTTTTAGATGCACATAAAATAGATACCCTTGTTGATATGGTAAATAAAGATATGGCTTTCTTTAGGCAAGGAGTTGAAGACAGAAGTTCTAATACAGCTGATTCACCAGAAGAACAAAGTAAGTAATGATAAAAACAGATTTGAATATTAGAGATAGTTATGAAAGATATAAAGAGTTGTCTGATAATCCAATGGATATTAAATCTTATGTAAATCTTATAAATAATTATAATAAGTTTCTAACATCTAAAATATTTGAAGGTTATGAAATTACTTTACCTGCAAGATTTGGAACTATGATGGTTACAGGTAAAAAGCAAGATATAAAATATGATGATGATGGTTTACCAAGACTGCCTGTAAACTGGCCAAACACATGGCAGTTATGGAAGAATAATCCAGAAGCTGAAAAAAGAAATCAAAAAATATACTTTACCAATGAACATTCAGATGGTGTTAGATATAAATTCTTTTGGTCAAAAAAAAGAATACTTGTATCTAACAAGAATCTTTACAGTTTAAGAATGACAAGAAAGAATAAAAGAAATCTTGCTGCTTTCATAAATGATGGTAAAGAATATTATATAAAAAATTAAGTATGTCACAAAGGTATCAATATGTAACAGTAGAAAGAGTATTAGCTAAACATAGTAGAGATATGCGTGGTCTTGACATTCATGAATCAGATGTTCTTGAGTGGGTAGGTGAAGCTCTTAGTTTTATGAAAATACCAAATGTATCGGAAGAAGCAGTTGCTTTTATGGAAGTAGAAGACCATCAAGCACAACTACCTTGTAACTTTCATTACATAACTCAAGTAGCAAAATATGCTGATGCAGATAATTTTAGCATCAATGAAGTAATTTACGATGGTGCTACTACTTCACCTTCAATTATAAATATTCTCACATTTTCATTACTTCCAACTACAGAAACAGTAGATACAATTTATCAAGTAACTAGTGATACTGATACTACACTTAATGGTTATTATACATGGAATGATACTGCCTATGTAAAAAATACAAATAATAGTCAATTAGGTGTTTGCCTTGATGAATATGGGAATCTTATAGAAGGAACTGAATATGCTTACTATAGACCTTACTTTGATTTACAATATGAATACTTAGATTGGATGCATTCTAATGTAAGAAGAACTTCATTCACTCCTGTTAAACTTGCTGACCATACTTTTTTCAATAGTGTAGTATGTCAAGAAGAAGATGATAGAATACAACATTTATATAATTCTTGTAATGATGAATATACAGTAGTTCAGAAAACAAGAAAATTAAGATTTTCATTTAAGAAAGGTTTTGTTGCAGTTGCTTTTACAAGACAAATGATTGATGAAGCTACTGGTTATCCTATGGTTCCAGATAATCAATATTGTTTAAATGCAATAGAATATTATCTTAAATGGAAAACAATGGAAAGACATTTTTATTTAGGCAGAGAAGGCTCACAAGCAAAAATGATGTATGCTGAAGATAAATGGGAAAAGTATATACACAGATTTAAAAATCATTCTAAGATGCCTATGGGTGTTGATGATTTTGAAGATTTAAAAAATCAGAGTAATTATCTAATACCAAGAGGTAATATGTATGATAATTACTTTGGTAGTTTATCTGACTCTGAACCTAAAACATATACACATCCAAAAAGTAATTATAACAGGAGATAATGAAAAAAAATATAATTAGACCTGGGGGTATTCATACTGATAATTCACCTGTGGACCAACCTGAAAATAAAATCAGATTTGGTTTAAACACAGTTGATGAAACAGATGATGGTGATAGTAACTCATTAAGTGTTGAAGAAAGCAATGAAGAGTGTTATCAACTACCAGATAGTTATGTTCCATTATTTTCATTGTATATGAGTAATGGAGAAACTTTAATATTCTCTGTAGCTTCTGATGAATCTTCTTCTGAGATAGGAGTAGCTGATAGTGACTGTAATTACACTACATTAATAAATGCTGATTTTGGCTTTACTTTAAATCAAGGTGTTGATGCTATCTACAGATTAAGAAGAGGTTGTGAAAGAACAATATATTGGACTGACCCTATTCCAAGAATAATGAATATTGATGGTCTTGAAGATTACAAAGATGAAAATGGTGATTGGGATATAGATAAATTTAGATTATTTAAAATATATTCTAAAATACCTTCATTTGATAAATTTGAAATAAATGAAGAAGGACTTATTTCACCTGGTAGTATAAACTTTTCAGTTCAATATTTAGATGATGATTTAAATCCAACTGAATGGATTACAACATCACGTGTTGTAAAAATATATAATGATAGTGTTTCTGAAAACTTTAGTGAAATAAGAGGTAGTACAAATAGAAAGAGTGATTTTCAAGATTTTGGTATTACCAATAAATCAGTAAGACTTACTTTAGGTAATTTAGATGAAGACTATCCTGTTTATAGAATTGCTATTATTACAGCAGATAATGGAAGTGGTAATATTACTTCTGTACAGTATTCTTCTGAAATTCCTACACAAGTAGATGTATATAATTATACTGGTCAAGGAACTATAACTGGTACATTAGAAGAGATACAACAATTTAATAATGTAATTGATACTGCTAAACATATAGAACAAATTGATAGTAAATTAACATTACACAATACTAAAGGTAAGCAGATTAATTACTGTAATCTTCAGAAGTATGCGTCCAGAATCAAATCTGATGTATCTTTCAAGAAAGTAATACTCAATACTATATCTGAATCAAATCCAAAATCACCTATTGCAGAAATAGAAGGTTCAGGTGAAATGCCAGGAGAAATCAAATCTTATGGTATAGTTTATATTTTTGAAGATAATACTACAAGTCCAGTTTATCATATTCCAGGTAAAGCTGAAACTTATATTTCAAGAATGTCTGATGATAATAAATCACAAGATGTTACTTATGTAGATAATAGTAGTTGTGATGATTACTGGGGAGTAGATTCAGAAGGAAATGAACTTGGTAATAAGACAGTAAGACATCATAGATTTCCTCTAAGAAGTGAAGTAAACAAACCTTTAATTAATACAGAAACTAATTTAAACACACAAGAAACAGGTAGTTCATTGTATCTTGAAGTTGGTAATGATGCAAGAACCAGTTCAGCTTTTGATAATCAAGAATATTTTACTGTAAAAGTTGACTACTTAGTTGATGGTGAAGAAAGAGAATATTCATTAAAGATTAGAAAAGGTGATGTACCAAGAAGAGGTAAGATAAAAAGAACTATTATTGAAAACACTTCTAATGCAACTGTAGTTGCTATATATGAAGATGGTGTAGATTATGGAACAAGAGGTTCTGCTTATGAATATGATTATAGTATACTTACAGAATCTGATAAAAGATTAAATCAAAAAGTATTTACTACTGAAATATTTGGTATAGAATTTTCAGGAATTGATTTACCAGATACTCAAGATACTAATGGTAATAAAGTTATTGGTTATTATATAGTAGATAATGAAAAGACTGAGAATCAAAAAACAATACTTGATACTGGTGTAATAGGAAGTCTTACTGAACAAGAATATTTTGTAGCAAGTGGTCATATATCACCAGAACTTGAATCAACTGAAAATATTAAAAAAGATGTTTTCTCATTAATACATCCTGAACACAAATTTCTTAATAAAGAATACAAAAATGTTTCTGAGATAATTCAAGAAGGTCAATTTAATATAAATTCAACTTATCAAAGATTGATGATACAGGATGTTGCTGCTGGAACAAGTTATGACTCTGATGTACATAAAAATAGTGAAGATGATGGTGATGGATTTTCTTTACACTTAATGATAAGGGATGGTAGAGCTACATATCAAAATAATACAGGAACATTCTTGAGTGAAAATGAAATAGATGAAATCTTCTATCTTGATGCTGTAAGTAGTAAAGTTATAACAGATACTGATGATGAAAGGAAAGAAGTATTTAATGTTTCAGGAGATAATAAAATAGGTATTATTTCAGCAAATGTAAAAAAAGAAAATTTTGACCCTAATAAATTACCCTATGTAGTATTAAAAAGAAACTTATCAAGTCCTTATAGTAATTTTAGATATTTACCTTATTATAAAATGTCTAAAAATCCTGTTTATTTTGAAGAAGGTAAATCTTCAAGTACAAAAATATTCAATGGTGGTATTTATACAGGTGCTATGAATTACGTAAATAGTTTTTATTACAATACTATACCTGTAAAAAGAGATGATAAAAGTTCTTTACTTAATTATATTGTAGGTGGGTTAACTATAATAGCTGGTGCATTAATAACTATTGGTACATTAGGAGGAGGTACAGCTTTAGGTGTAATGGTTGCTGGTTTTGGTATTTCACAAATTGCATCTGGACTTAAAAAAGATAAACTTATTAAAGTTTACAATCAATTATTTGATGAAGGTTTGAGAGATTGTGTAGTGGATGATATTACAGAATCTTATTTTCCATTACCAGAAGGTGAGAATAAGTTACATTATCAAGATGATGATGAAATACAATGGATTGGGGAATCTATAAATAGTTTATGGTTTGAAAGTTCTGTTAATATAGGTTTGAGACAAGGTAACACTTCAAACATAGCTGACTTCTTAGATGCTCCTGAAAATTTAAGTATAAATAGAGACATTGAAACAAGAAGTGACATAACTGGTGATAATAGTGGAGAAGTTAATATGACTGGTAGAAGAGGTTCAGGAGAAAGAATTGAATTGTTTTATGAACCAAATACTATATTACAACAATATTTTCTTGATAAGTTAACAGCACTTGATCTTGATAATGATGAAGGTAGATTATACAGAGGTCATGCTGTAGCTGAATTTTATGATTTTAATAAAGATTATCTTAGAAAGAATAAAGAGAAAATATATAATCATTTAGGAATTGAGTATGACTGTTGTTCAGATTGTAATGAAGTTTTTAAACATAGAAACCATTGGTCAGAAACTTCCTTTCAAGAAGAGTTAACAGATAATTACAGAGTTTTTTTACCTAACAACTATAGAGATATTCAGGGTGAGTCTGGGGAAATAAACAATGTATATAAAATTCAAGATAATTTATATATACATACCACAGAAGCATTATGGCATCTTCCACGTAATTTTCAAGAGAGAGTTACTGGTGATATACTCTCATTCCTTGGTACAGGAGAATTTTTTAATATTTCACCAAAGAAAATACTTGATAGTAGTAAATCATCAGCTGGAACAAGACATAAGAGAGGTACTATAAAAACAAAGAATGGAATATTATTCCCATCTATTGATGAATACAAATGGTATTTGTTTACAGGTAATGATTTAAAACCAATTACAGATAAAGATAATTCAAAATGGTTTCTTCGTAATATGCCTTTTGCTGCTGAACAAGAATATTTTAAATCTAATAAAAGACCTTTTCCTTTTAGTGATAATCCATCATCTAAATATGGTGTAGGATTCTTATCTGCTTATGATACTGATAAAGAGAGACTTATATTAACTAAAAAAGATTATTCTTTACAGCAATATATTCAGGACAAGGAAGATTATGAAATTTGTGAGAATGGTGGAAAGCTTATAATGTTTGAAAACTATAAACAAACCATAAGTGATCATGAAGAACAAGGATTTACTTTTGAAGGTAAACAAAATTGTAGATTAAAATTTAATAAACAGTATTTTGAAACTGTAACAGAAGAAAGAGAAATAATAAAAACTGTTCCTAATGAGACTGATGTTCATATAATGTTGGATTTATCTGGCTCATTTGGTTATTATAGTGATGAGCCAATAACTGAAATAAGAAATGCAGTAGATTCTTGGTTAAATGATTTTAGACAATCGAATCCTGATTGGAAAGGTGATGTATATGAATATAGTGATAAATCAGAAAGATGGCTTGCTTATGCTCAAAAGATAAGTAAAGAAACATATAATGGTCAAAATCTAAGTGAAAAAGATATTATTGTAATATCCTTTTGTAATGAATCAAGTGATTATGGTAATGCTGATGGTTTACAAGAAGATGTACCAGCTCCTACACAAGCTTACTTAAATGATTTTGAGGACTTTAAAGTATTATATAATCATTATAATTCTTTCATAGGAATACATTATCCAATAGTATTTGATAGAGGTACTTTCTCTAATCAAGGAAAAGGTCTTTTACAACAATCATTAGCTGCTATAAAAGGTACTACTTACACAAGAAGTGAATTAAGAGATGTAGGTTACAACGAAGCTTTAAATGGTAAAGAGTGGGAAAAACTTCGAGATTCACTTATGGAATCTAATCCTTATCCTGATGATGGTCTTGAAAACTATGGTTGGGTAGGTAAATTTACAAGAAATGATATAGGTGGAATTATTGATTCTGGTACATTTGCTACTGATATTAATGAATTACTTGCTGGAATTGAGACTACTGAAATAATAGAAGTAGATGTGAAAGTTCCAAGAACAATAATTAATTATGTTGACGGGATAGAGATAGATGATTTCATAAGAGCAGATAACTCATGGACAATAAGTTACTCACTCAAAAAAGAAGAATGGAGGTCATGGCATTCATACTTACCAAATTTCTACTTTGATATACCAGGAAAACTTTTCTCTTGGATATATGACAATCCTTTCTTATGGCAACATAATGTACGTGGTAATTATCTTACATATTATGGTAAGAAATATTCTCATATTATTGAATATGTATCAGTTTCAAACCCTATTCAAAATAGAATATGGAGGGATATAAGTTTTCAAACAGAAGCTAAGAAGTATTTTCCAGAATTAAATGAGTATAATATTGTAAAAAATGTTACTTTCAATAAAGTATTACTTCATAATTCAAGACAGATAAGTGGGTTACTTGAAATTGAACCTAAGAATAATGATTTAGAAAACTATTTTGATAATGCAATATCTTTTAGTCCTGAGAAAATCTATGCTGATAATAATGAAGGTGATTGGTATATAAATGATTTCAGAGATATGAGGGTAAATTCACAAATACCTATGTTCAATAGTAGTATTATGGCTATACAAAATGACTATTATACTGACAAGATAATGAATGATGATGTAGTAGATATTAACAAGGATTGGTTTGAAATGGAGAGTTTCAGAGATAAATACTTGGTGATTAGACTAATATTTGATACTTTTGATAACGTTAAGCTAATTACTAAATATTCAATTGAAAATGAAACACCTTCTAATAGATAAAATAAAAGTTTAACTAAACTTCAGAAAAAAATGAAAAAGAAAAAATACAAAGGTGGAACAGGTACTAAAGGTGTGGTTAACAACTACATGCAGTCTCCTTCTGAGGTTATAGCTGAAAACAATATTGATTTAGCACAAGCTAAATATGAAGCAGAAACCAATCCTTTAAACATTGCTTTAGAAACTTTAGGGCAAATGGGTATGCAATATGGTATGAATAACGGAGGTTTGGATAATGCTTCAGATGTTTTTAAATCTACTGAAGGAGAAAACTCTACTGAAGAAGAAAAATTTGCTTATGGTACAAAAAAAGGTGGTAGTAATTCTAATGTAGAAGATAATGAAATTGTAGAGACTCCTGATGGTCAGAATTTTAAGATGAAAGGAAAAAGTCATGCTGAAGGAGGTATAGATTTAGATTTACCTGATGGAACAAAAGTATATTCTGATAGAATAGAAATTGATAATAAGTCTATGGCTGATAGACAAGAAGAAAGAGAGAAGAAGTTAGCAAAGCTTGAGAAATTAATGAGTAAGACTACTGATAATGCTCTTAGAAACAGTCATGAAAGAACTACTGAGACAGTAGAAGCTGAAGAACAACATGATCTTGAAGTACAGGATTATGTAAATAAAGCTATGGAAAAGGAATCTAAAGCTAAACTAAAAAAAGAACAATTTGCTTTTGGTACTGGTCTTGCTGGTGTTCTTTCAAAATTAATCAATAAACAACAACCAAGATTTCCTACTAATCTTACAGGTACATCTGAAGATTTTCACGATAAAAACACGCACAAGGGAGGATTTGGAGTTTTAGAAGAAAAAGGTAATTCAGGTGATTCCATTCCTTCTGCTGTAACAGAAGTAGGTATGGAACAAAGTGATGTGGGTATGTTACCTAGTGAAGATAATGATAGTGGGATGGAAATTCCAGGACTTACAGGTGGAGATGTTACAGGTATTGCAGGAAATATTATAAGTGGTGTAGGACCTTTACTTACTACTATGAAGTCAAGAGCAACAGATACTCCTAATGAAAATTATTATGAAGGATTTGGGAAAGATGGACTTGAATCTTTAGATAAATCTAAAGGTTATGTAGAAGAACAGAAAGATGAAGCCTTAGATTCTATCAACAGAAGAGCAGGTGCTTCTAAAAGGTCTGGTAGGATTGGTGCAAGAGGTATTAATACTCAAAGAGCATCTGATCTTGCAGTTGATCAAAATGCAAATGATGCTACTGCAAAACTTTATGATAATGTGTCAAAATCTATGATGCAATTATTTGGTCAGGAAGCACAGATGGAAAATAAACAAGATCAAGTAGTCATGAGAGGTGAGGAACAAACTGACATGAGAAATAGACAAGATAAAGATAATCATTACAGTAATATTGCACAAAATCTTGTAGGATTAGGAGAAGGTGTTCAACAAACAGGAAAAGACCTTAACCAAACAAAACAGAATGAAATTATAATGAAGATGCTTAATCAACTGCATGAGTATGGAGTTGGGTTTGATAAAAATTATGAAAAGACTAATCAAGAATAAGATATGGCAGCAGGATATAAAACAGCAAACCCAGTATTTGTAGATAATAAGATGCTACAGCTCCCATATCAAATGATGGGTGATGTTTTACTAAAACAGGAAGCTGATTTTGAAGAAGCTACTGTAAAGCCTATGGCTGCTTTTGATGATAAATTAACAATAGATGCTGTACCAAGAGATACAGAACAAGCAAATAAGTTAGTTAGTTATTATGAAGATAAGGCAGTTGAACGTACTCGTGATTTAATGGAAGACCCATTAGATTATAAAAGAAAACTTTATAAAATTAGAAATCTTGAAAAAGAACTTTCTACAGATATGCAGAGAGGTAAGTGGGGAGCTATTGAGTCAAGGTATAAAGGTTATAAAAATGATGCTGAGAGAATAAGAGAACTCGAAGCTAAAGATGGTTATTCAGATGATTATAAATCTAAGCTATTAGCTAATCAGTTAAGAGAAGCTGAAAAATTAAAATATAATTCAGATGGTACTTATAATAAGTACAATAATGCTAATGCTACTGCGATGCCTAACTTAAATGAGTGGGTGGATGAAGTATTGACAGATGCAATGCCTGATTTAGATTCTATTAAAAGAGATACTTTTAATGGAGGTTGGATTGTTACAACTAAAGGAGTAGAAAAAGAGATGTCAGAAGGAAAACTTGCTTCTATTTTAAATTCTTCTCTTGAAGCTGATGTTGGATTACGAGATGCACTTGAACAGCGTGGTATTCTCGGTATGGAAGAATTTTCAGACTTAATTGGTGAAGGTAATTCCTTAAAACCTGCTGTGGGTACTAATATGATTAAGCAGAAAACAGAAGATGGTGAAGAGATTGAAAGAAATCAATTAGCTTTTTCAAATAATATATTAGGTAGTGCTTTTAAAGCAGGTGTTAATAAATTTGGATTTAGTGAAACAGAACAAAGTCGTTCATTAAAAACAAATTCTTACGACTTACAAAATAATGCATTTGAAATTTACAAAAAGAAAGAAAAATTTAAAGATGAAAGGAATAGTGAGTTTATTGAATTTACTTTTGATAATAAAATAGATTCTTTTACTGGTGGTACTATAGAAGAATTCAATGAAAGAAGAGAAGATACTGAAGTTCTTCTTAATGATGTTATACAAAAAGCAGTTAGTACTCTTGAAAGAAAATTAGGTGAGAAACTTAGTCCTGAAGAAAAAGAAGCTGTACAAAATGGTGAGTTTGATTTATTATTAGAACAAGGAATATCTGAAAATATAGTAAATAAATATGCTTCTCAATACAGACAACAATATGTTAGAAAGATGGCATTACAAGGTGCTGAGAGTACATGGGAACATCAAATATTTGATGAATGGAAAAAAGAACATGGAGAAGAAGAAATAAGTTTTGATGATTACTTAGAAAATAATAAACCAAGATTTAATACATACTTAAATAACAATGATAATTTTGTGGTAAGTACAAGTTATGGTTGGGAAGGTATGGGTTTAACAAATGACCAAGCTGATAATATTCAGAAACAAATTAAAGATTCTCAGTTATTTAAATTAGGAGAATTTGAACTTAATGGTGAGAAAACTACTATTAGTAAACTTATAGATGATAACGTATTATTACCTAATCAAGAAAAAATTGGTTTCCGTACTACTGACCCAAGATATGAAGAACTTCAGAATTTATTATCTATGCCAGAAGAAGAAAGAAGTGAGAAAGGTCTTGCTGAAAGGTATATGAATTTAATGAGTGCTAATGATATAGAACCTAATTCAATTTCTTATAAGTTTGCAGATGGTTCAGGTTTTATTAATTTTGAAGCTAATGAAAGTTCTTTTGCACCTGCTTCGAGTTATGATAATGATGGAGATATAGATATTGGATTTACTCTTAATATTAATGGGAAACCTAAAGTAGGTAAAATTAGTACAGAAACATTAACTACAAATGGTATAGAAGAATTTAAAAATATTGATGGTGAAAATTTACAGTTTAATCATTATATTACAAAGATACAAAACCAAACAGATTTCACAGTAGATCACATGCCAGGCTTTGTTTTAGATGTCAAGAATAAAGAAGTTAAAATACCTAATGGTGATGTATATTCACTTACTAAAAATGCAGGAAGAAGTGTAGCTAAACAAATGTTATTATTCAATTTATATTAATATGTCAAAGAAAAAATTTGCGAATAAAACTCCTGAACAAATTGTTGCTGAAGCAATAGCTGCTGAAGAAAGAAAACAAAAAGAGTTTAATGAGGAATATAATAGAGACCTTAGTGGTTTAAGTGAACTAAACGCAGGTGTATCTTTTAGTGATTCACAAGCAAAAGCATTTAAACAGGTTAATCCTGATGAAAATATAAGAGGAAGAGAAGCTGCTTCTTATATAACAACTACTGATGTAAAAGTAAATGCTAAATCCAGACAGCAAATTAAGAAGAATGCTAGAAAATCTCTTAATGAGAAATCAAAGTATAGACCTAACAATCAAGTTGAAGAAGTATCTAAAGGTTTACTTAATGATAAAGAGTATAAGTCACTTAAAGATTTAACAGAAGAAGAAGAAACTTTATTAGATGCTCATAAACCTAATTCAAGAGTATCTGATTGGTTTAGTGATCTTGAAACTACTCTCAGAGAAGCAGATGATAGAATAAATAATTTTATTTTTCCCAATAAAGAAAGAACTAATAGACTTGAAAGAATAGATGAAGTAAGAGATAAAAAACATGCTCTTAAATCTCCTGCTATATCTAAAATAACCAATGAATACAGGGAACATCTTAGGAAACTTGAAGAAAGATATGCTGAATATAATCAATCAGCTACTTGGAAAGTAGATTTTGATAAGGCAAGACTTTCAGGAGCTATGTATAAGCTTAAAAAAATAATCAAATCTAACGAAGATTACTTAAATAAAGCTGGTGGTTGGGAATCTACAATGAATAACTTACCTGAACTTGCTTCATTAGGAATGCTTAGTATGGTTGAAGATGTTATTCTAACATTACCAACTGTACTGAAAAAAGAAAGAGGTGAGGAACTTACAGACAATGAAAAAACATTATTAGAAGTAACAGCTAAACAACAAGAACATCTTAATTCGTCAGCTGATTATGACAGACCCTATTCTTATGGTCTTATGGATGGTGTAATGCAGTCAACTATATTTATGGCTGAAATGAGTACAACTGGTGCTCTTGGTAAAGGAATCAAATTTGGTGCTAAGGTAGCTAAAGGTGTTTCTGGTAAAATGATAAGACAGGCTGCTAAAAGTAATATAGGAAAAGTAATTGAAACAGGTGCGCAATCATTAGCTATAGCTGCTTCTATGCCTTCTACTTATGCTAATATGGCTGAGAGTTATACTGGAATAATAGAGTATGACAAAGAACAAAATAAAGTAATTCTAAGACAAGAATTATTTGATAAGGTAGAAAAAGAAACTATAGAAAGTAAAAAAGATGCTAAAAGTGTATTTAAAAAACTTTCTAACAAAGAACAACCACTTACAGAAGAAGAAAATAAAAAACTTGAAGATGTAAAAGCAAGATTAGGTTATGAATCTTCTTCAAATTTAATGACTTATGATGATCTATTAGATAGTTATGACCCAATGAGTGCTGGTAGAGCAATTCAACATGGTATTACTGTTAATATTGCAGAAGTAATAGCAGAAAGAGTTGGTGGTAAATTGTTTGATAAAGGAATGAAGAAATTCAGACCAGTAAGAAATTTTACTAATAAGTTTGATAAAACAAAATTTGGTGGTGCTTACAACAAAGGTTTCGATAAATTCAAAAAGATTACAGGTACTCAGGATATGATTCAATCCGTACCTGCTGAGATGTTTGAAGAATATTTTGTTTCACCAATGCATGCTGTAAATGATTGGAGTACAGACCCTTTAACTGAATGGCAAAATATTCAAAATCACGTTGATGTAGCTGCTCAGACTGTGATAATGGGTCTTGCTTTTAGAGGTGTTGGTTCTGCTATGTCTATTAAATCAAGAATAAAAAATCCTAAATTACATAAAAACAGAAAGAAATTACAAGAACAATTTAAGTCTCTTAAAAATAGTGTAACTGATGCAGAAGTAAGTGAAATTATAGACCTCTCAAACTCAAGATCAGAAGGAGATGTAAACTTACAAAAGCTCAAAATAGATAATCTTAGACACGAAGGTAAAAATAAAGAAGCTGACTATCTTGAACAAAAGATGTTCAGTAATATGACAATGGCTGCCTTTAAGACTGGAACTATAAATGAATTTGAAGATTCATTAGATTATCTTTCTACTAATAAAAACCTTAGTCCAGAGACAATTAAAAATGCTCAGATAGCAAAACAAAAAGTAGGTAAACTTAAAGATGCTTCTGAAATGCATCAAGGTAAAACTAACTTTGGAAAATTAATGCAACTTGAACAGAACATACTTGATTCTGAACAAACTATTCAAGATGCAGATAGTGAAATTTCAAATATTAGTGATAGAGTAAGAAAAGATGTAGATGGTTTTATAGAAGATAATTTTTCTGAAGATATACCATACACTCTTGATGATATATTTTACTATAAACCTGAAGATGAAGATGGTTCAGCTACCTATAATAAGTTCTTAGATAAACTTGCTGATCAAGGATTTGATTCCTTAGAAGCTTTAAATATTTTAGATTCAGCAAAACAAAGTGCTAAACTTAATATAAAAGATGCTAAGTCACAGATAAATGAAAAAGGTGGTAAGAAAGCTCAAGATAAATTCAAAGTAAAATATAAATTCGCAAATGAGTTTTCTAAACAATATAAAAAAAGAAAGAAAACTTCTTTTGATAAACTTGAATTTAATACAAAACAAGATTATTTAGAGAAAGCTCACGTTATATATAAAGAACTTAAAACATCTAAAAGACTTCGTACTTCTAAAGGAGCTGTAGCAAAAAAATTATATAAAGATGATTTAGATAATAAAGTTTTTGATGAAACAGAAATTGATAAGATAGTAGATGAGATTGATCCTAAACTTAAAAAAGGACTTACTAAAGATGAAATAGAACAGCAAGTTGCGAGATATAAATCATACGCAAGATTATCCAGATTAAAAGAATATAGTAAGAAATTTGAAGCATCACAGAAAGAATACGGTGCTGATAAGCCTAAAGAAGATGAAGAACCTACTGCTGAACAAAATGAAATCAATCATGAGGTAGATAATTCTTTTGAAGATATGGATAATATAATTTCTTCTAAAGAAACTCCTTCAGAAGAAGAAACTCCTTCAGAAGAAGAAACTCCTGATGAGTTTGATGAATTACCTATGAGTACAGAAGATTTCTCTAAAGAAAAAAGAGAAGCACTTGCTAATAATATAAAAAATCTTACTTCTGGTATTGAGAAAGTATATGGTAGAAAACCTACTTTCAAAGAGACTATAGAACATCTCATGAAAAGAAGAGGTAAAGAAGAAATAGAATCTTTATATGATGCTTACAAACTTGGTTGGCAAGATTCAAATCTCAAAGAAACTGATTTTGATAAAATATATGATGAATTATTTGACCCACTTGGACAAGCTATAAATGAAAGTGTTGATGATGTTGCAAATCTTTTTGATAGTCCTTCAAGGGAAGAAGTAGAAGAATCTAACGAAAAAAAGCAGGATGAAATAGAGAAAAAACAATCTAGACCTAAAAGATATGATGCAGAAAATGTTCCTATAAAAAAAGTAGGTGGTAGAAAAACAACTGATACTTCATTAAAAGTTGGTTTCAGCGCTCTTAGGTATAAGAACGTTATAGTCAATGGTGTGATGAAGAAAAAAACAGTTCCTACTAATGCTTTAAATAGGTCAGGGGATGATATTATAGATTTCTTTCCTCTACTTGACCCTGATAAATTTAATGAAGGAGAAAAATTAGAAATAATTGTTTCACAAGAAAGTCAATGGAAAGATATATCTATAAATATAGGACTTAATAAAGATGGTTCTCCTAAATTAATTTCATTTGCAGAATGGGTGGAACAAAAAGAAACTAAAAATCCAGACTTCAGATCAACTGAAGAATTTAATAACAGACTTCCTATATTTTTAACTGATGGTTCAGGAAATCCTTTAGCTTATGTTCACGATACCAGTTGGTATAATACATTGAATGTAGGTGACCCAAGTCTTGAAACATCTGAAGTTGACCCTAATAATCCTACAGAAGCACATCAAAAATTAATAGAAGAAGGTAAGAAAAATGTTTCAGATTTAAGAAATGAAATAATCAACAAAGGTCTTACTGAAGTAACTATTGATACAAAGAAACAAGGTGCTTTTCATGAATTAGATACATCACAACCTGAGATTACAATAGATGAAGCAAATCCACAAGCTATACTTGCTGTACAAGTAGGTACTGAAATACAAACATCAAAAGGTGTAACATTTAATAATTCTAAAAGAAAATTAATAAACAAGTCTAAAGATTTTGAAGCCATTCGAGATGGTAAGATAAAATCTAATGGTAATGTGTGGAATATAAGAAGAATAGGTGTTGACCCTGTTGATGGTAAAGAAACATGGCAAGCATTTGAATCTACAAGAAGAAATGATACCAATAAACAAAATGGTATAAGTGATCAAAACTTTGAAACTTTAAAATGGTTGTGGGTAGCACAAGCAAGATTATCTGATAGAGCAGATATAAAAAGTTTATATGATGAATATGTAGTAAATACTAAATATGATCTTAGTGAAGAAAATGCACAATATATAGTAGATAAAGTCAAAGATATTTCAGGTATAGATTTAACAATAGCTAAGAATGCTGGTGATTTTATGCAATCTTATGGTGCTTTTAGACAAGGCCCTGCTTTAAGTGTATATGGTAGAAATCTATTCAAATCTGGAACTACAGCAAATACATTAGCACAGAATACTAATATTAGTTCTTTTAAGAGTATTAAGAATGTTCCATTAATTGATAATGAAGGTAATGTTTCTGATTCAGGAAAGAATTATCATGATTATTTAATGACTCAACTTAGTACAAATGTGAAGTCATATAATGTAGGTACTAATGAAGACCCATTATATGCTACTTCATTGCAACCTAAAATAACATTTTCATATAATCAACAAGAACAAACACAATCACAATCACAACAAAATACTCCTTCAATTCAAGACACAGGTTTACTTGATGAAGATACAGAAACAAGTGAGTCTGATATTGATAATACTATGGATGATGCTCTTTCACATTTAAGTGATATGGGTCTTTCTTTAGAAGATGATGTAGATGAATTACCTAGTGTTATAACTAATTTAGAAGCATTGAAAAATGTTTCTGATATTACAGATGGTCTTACCATACTTCAAGAAAGTCAAATAGTAGATTCAATATTTAACAAGATACTTGATCTTATAGATAATAAATATAAAGGTAAAATAACTAAGAATATATTGTATAAAGAACTTAATACTGAATTCAATACAATATTTGGAAATAATAAAACAAAAACACAAGAAGTATTTGATAAATTAAATACATTATATAATCAAAATCCAGAAAAAGCTTCTAAGCTTAAAAAACTTATAGATGAATATCAAATACTCTTAGATAAGTTTGCTGTAGTAGAAAATAATTGGGAAAGTCTTTTAGATAAGTCTGTAGCTAAAGCTACTAAATATACTGAGATAAAAGAAGTCATTGATGATGATACCCAAGAAGAACAAGAACTTTCTATCAGAGAGAAAAATTATAATAAAACAAGTATAGAGGAATCTCCAAAACAAAAATCATCTTACAAATTAAGAAGGTTTATGGCAGGTATCAGAGAGATGAAGCCTGATGGAACTCCTAAGACTGGTTTTATGGGTTCTCCTTTGTACGTAGGTTTCAATGATGTTTACAATTCTATATCACAGATATATGGAACAGGTGTTGATATTCCTGCTGATTATAATGTAATGATCGGAAGACTTGAAGAAGTTGCTGATAAACAACCTTGGGTTAAAGAATTAGTAGATAAGCTTGAAAAAGCTAATACTCAAATAAAGAATGAGTTTGTAACTAATTACGCAAAACACGCATTGACAATGAAATTTGCAATGTATAATACTCATAATGAGGGTACATCACTTAAAATGTATGATACTAATGCAAATGAGATAACAAGAATAATAAGAGATGGTTGGAAAAATAATTTCAAATCATCAAAACTTATAAATAAAAACAAAGAAGTATATTCTATTAATAAAGTATATGCTAAGGAATTACTTGATAAGTACAATAATTGGGGTGATGAAATAGCTGATGTAGATGATAAAGAATTAAGAAGCTTTTTAAATGAATTTGGTATAGATTTATCTGACGAAGCTTGGGCAGAAATTAAAGCTGGTAATTTTTATAATGGTAGAACTATACCTTATATAGAACAGTTTTTCTCACAAGCAGGTGTTTTTAATCAACTTAAAAGTTATTTAGATCATATAACAGACCCATCTATAAAGAATACAGAATTTGAAGAGAATGAAAAGAATCATCCTTTTAATGATATGAATAGTATATTAAAAGAACTTTCTAAATTAGAATCTTTATTCTCTACTAATGCAATGAGTATAAGTTTCAGAGATGCTGGTAAACAAATTTCTGGAAGAGTTCCACCTAAATATGTTACTGATAGAATTTCAAGAATCAAAAAAGAAATTATTTCAGGAGATACTGATTTAGTAGATACTCTAAGAGAGACATCATTTAGTTCTAATTCTTTAATATTAAAACTACTTGATAGTAAACCTGGATTTGCTAAAAAACTTACTCTTAATCATGTAGGTCTTACTTCATTAAAACAACTTGGTAAGAATAGTAATAGCTTTTCAAATATTACAGACCTTAACAGTATTGATCATGATATTGTAAAATTAACAGGTCTTCAAGATATTAAACAAGGTGATTTACCAAGAGGTGCTGAACCTTTCAATATGAGAATGGGTAATATGTTTTTACCTACAATGTCTGATAAGTCACAAATGCTTTTCTTACAAACAGGTGTTTTTGATTTAATGCAAGATTCTGTAAGTGCATTTGAGATTGACAGTAATACACAAGACGTATCTTTCAAACAAGAATTAAAAGATATGCTTTATGAACAATTGATACTTCCTGAGATAAAAAGGATAATGAATTTTCACAAGAATGTGAAAAGTACAAATATCAAAGGTTACGATGAGGCTGCTAAAATGTTTAATTTATTCCCTGAATTAAATACAGTAGAAAGTGAAAAGGGTAGAAGATTGATATTAGACCTTGAAGCTGGTGATATAACATTAGAAGACATAGAAAGAGACTTTAAAGATAATCTTGTTGACAAACTTGAAGATTTCTTTGAATCTGAAGTTAATAAGAAGAAAGTACTTTGGGATAGTTTTCTTGATAAAGCACCTAATGGTGATGTTAGAAATATAAAATACTTTGACAAAGACTATCTTGAAAGAGGTAAGGGTAGTTTGAATGATAAGTTTACTATAGGAATATATGACTTTGTTATTAATTCTGCTATTACAAATGCTGAATCATTTTACTTACTGGCAGGTGACCCAGCTTTGTATGCAAAAGATACTGATTTTGTAGATGAAGCAAGTGGGGATATTATTCCACCATCACAACAACCTGATGATTTCTTTACTAATTTCTCTAAAAAAACAGGAGTGAATATAGGTAAAAGAATGGCTCTGTTGCTTGCACCTGGAAATAAAATGGCTAATTCAGAAGATCAAAAATATAAACAATTATTCTTAGCTGATGCTTCTGACATTTCAGAGAATAGTGAATACTTGATAAAATTAAATTATGGTGAAGATGCTGTAACATCTGATGTTAGACAATTACTTCAAAATCATGATGATACAGAAACAAAAGAGACAAAACAAGCAATTAAAAAAAGATTGTCTGATATGTTTCCTGTCATTAAAGATTACTTTAATATAGAATCTACAGATGCACAGGAATATACAACAGCTAAAGAACATATAAATGTAATGTATGGTTTTGGTAGAATTTCAGATGAATCTTATAATAATATCATTAATAAAATAGATAAACAGAAACAAGCTGAAAATAATAACAGGTCATTACCTGAAGATTCACTTCTTACAAAAGAAGAACTTGAATTTATATTACAACCAATGAAACCAGTATATACTGGTCAAATACAAGATTCTCAGGATGTAGAGAAAGATGTTATTAGAACTATGTATATCAAGTCTTCTTCTTTCCCATTACTTCCACAACTAACTGCTGGTTTACAATTAGATGCTCTTCGTAGAAAGATGGAGGAAATAGAAGAGAATACAGGAGAAGGTGTGAGAGCTTCTTACCAGACAGCAAACAAAGTAGGAGCAGTTAAAAATCCTATTAACTTAAATGTTGAAGGTTCTTTAGATAATGTAGAAAGTTCAATGCTTACGTTAAATAGGAAAGACTTTAAAATACAACAAGATATTCCTGATAAATCAGATAAACCTGGTGTAGATGAAGTATCTATGGGTACTCAAATATTTAAATTGTTATTTGGTAATGGTGTAATAAATGATGAAGGATTTGAATTAAATGGTGAAACTTTAAGTGGTAAAAAACTTTATAAAAAATACAATGAAACTTTTGCTGCTATTATTGATATTAAACGAAAGGAACTTTTTTCAGAATTAGGTCTTGATAAAAATGGTCAGTCAAATGACAAAAAAGCTACTGTTGATAAACTTCAAAAATTATTAAAATCTGAAGCTGAAAAAAGAGGTTACCCAATACAAAGCATACGTGGTCTTGATTTACAAGAAAGAATAGATATAAATGGTAATCCTTATTATGAATTTAAAGTACCATTATGGCTCGCTACAGAAAGTAACAAGTATGAAGCATTGCTTAATTCAATTATTACAAATAGAGTTATCAAACATAAATTACCTGGTAATAGTTATGTAGCTGGTTCTGAATCAGGATTTAATTTTAGAGAACAAGATGATAATGGTAAAATACGAGGAGTTGATGCTTCAAGAATAATATATCTTAATGATGAAAAAGGAGATAAATTATATAATGGAAAAGCTTTAAAAGGTACTAATGATGATGATAATAAACTTAATAAATCACAGGTGTTCATACCTTCTAAATTTAAAGCAAATGGTAAATTAGTAGATTTATTTGAAAAGTTTGATGGTAACAATGGTACATATATAAAAAGAAATAAAGATGGTACTTTAGGATTGAAAAAAGGAATGATAGATAGTGAATTACTTTCTAATTTCTCTTTTAGAATACCTACTTCTGGTCACATATCTGGTTCAACTACAGAAATAGCAGGTATATTACCTCCTGAATCTGGTGACTTAATGATAGTACCCAAAAACTTTACTATTCAGAAAGGACTTGATTTCGATGTTGATAAAGAAACATTATATGCTTTACATCATGTAAAAAATTCTTCTACTGGTAAAATAGAAGTGTTATCTCAGAAACATATAGATGAACTAATTACTAAAATTCAAACTGCTGAAGAAAATAAAGTAGTTGAGCTTTTAGAAGAAAATTCAATATATGATATTGAAGAAATGGAAGCTGGTGATACTTCTATAGATGAAAAGATAGAAAAAGCTACCTCAACTTTGAGAAGAAGATTGTTAGAAAATGAGTTTATTAAAATACATCAATCTGTATTCTCTAATCCAAAAAAATCAATACAGTCTAAAATTAATCAAGTTTTATCTATGGAATTTGCTTCTAATCAAGCAGATATGATTGATAAAATCATTAGTAGTGGAAATACATCACAGTTTAGTATATTATCAGATGAATATCAGAAAGAGAAAATGGGTCTTGGTGCTTCTGGTAAATTAGCTATTGGTGTATATTCAAACTATGTAACATTCAATAGTTTAGCAGAACAACTTGATAAGAAAATAAACTTAAAGGATAGTGATTCTGTACCTAAAACTATAACTATAGGTAAATGGAGAAATGTTGGTGGTGTAATTGGTAATCAAAGAACACTTGATGGTTCAAGATTTATTGCTGATGTATTTGTTGAAAAACAGAATACTGCTACTGATAACGAGAAAGAACAGATACTCGGTAGGGTAGGAGTCAATGGAACTACAATAAATGTTGATTCACTACTTACACTTTTAGGATTCGATAAAGATGAGAATGGAAATTCTATCCCTTATCTTCTGCTGTCTCAACCAATCATTAAAGAATATGTAGATGCTTTAAATAACGGTAGGGGTATCACATCTGAAGATGTTGATAAGTTAGAAGAGAAAACTATTGCTGACCTCATGGAGAAATACAGTAATCGTAAGTATGCTTATAATACTAAAGATTCTCAACTTATAGATACTGATAGTGGTGTTGTAACAAACCTTGATGATAAACTTACAGGAGATAAAATGCTTGCAAATCTAAATCCTAAAATAATGGATGGTGATGTACAGATTGCAGCACTTGCTAAGTTTTTAGAATTAAATAATTATGCTAAAGAATTAGGTAAAATTCAATCATTAGTTAATACTAAGGATTTAGGTAAATCTATTATAGAAGCAAATGATAAATTTGAATCATTAGAAAACTTTGATGAAAATCTATTATTTGCAAACACTACATCACTTGTAGGTGAATTTAGAGAAAAAGGTCAAAATGAAGCTACTCCTGAAGGTTTCATAAGTGTAGGTAGTAAATTTATAAAACCTACTACGCCACAAGGACATATAGTAGTCAATGGTATTAGTTTAAGTAATAAAATGTGGTCAGAATATTTTCCTTTTACTGACCCATATTTCAAAGATGTTATTAATGAAGTTGTAGAAGTAACTTCTGTAAATAAAGATAGTGCTAATAAAAGAATTGAACTTAAACATGAGGTTACTCAAGAAATAAAAAAATACATTTATTCAAGAATGGGTAATGGGTTGTTTAATGAGAAGGCTTCAGAAGAAAGAGAAGGTTTGTTTATAGATTCAACTGATAATGACTCACTTGCTACTTACCTTAGTGAAGTAAAATCAAAAGAAGGTAAAGGTGTTCAATCTATAAAAACAAATAGACTAATTAATAAATTTTCTTATGAGTTAGAGACAAATGGTTCTCCTTCAATAATCAAATTTAATAATACTTCAAATGATAATTTTGACGAAGAGTATTTATATAATGCAATTCCAGAATTAATCATTGAAAATAAACCATTACCTGATAAGAATGGTAAACCTTATAACACAAAAATGTTAGCACAAGAACTTGTTACTTATGCTTACTTAGAAGGTGGTGTTCAAGAAGCTATTCAATTTATAAAACATGTTCCTGTAGAATATCTTGAAGCTGTTACTACCTTTAGTAAGAAAGAACAAAGACAAGTATCTGTAAATGAACAATTACAAAAATTAAATCCAAATAGAAGACCTGAAACATTCAAACACGTATTAGGTATAAAGAATATTGGAAAATCAAACTCACATGAAACACATACTTTTGTAAAACAGTATATGCAACATCATCCTGAGAAGGCAAATCAATATTCAGAAACAGAAAGAAAAAAGTTGTTTATAGAACCTCTTATGAATGGTAAAGAATTACAGGCATTTATATTAAATGATGATAAACCACCAAAATTTATATCTGTAAAAAACAAAACTAAAAGTAAGAAAAAACAAGATAAGTTTTCTCTTTATCAAAATAAAGGTAATGGTAGATTTGAGAAAATTGATGTACTTGGTACACATGGTATGAGTGAATATGAGTATAATAATGAAAACACAAATACTATTATCAAGAATAGTTCAAAACCATCTAATAAACATGTTGCAAATCAATCAAATAAAGAAACAAGTAACCAAAGAATAACTGGTTTACCTTTCGATATGAATGAAAATACTACAGTAAGAGAACTTGTTGAAAGTATTAGTAAAGAAGGTTCAGGAATTTATAAGGAAGTTGCTGAATATTTATTACCACTTGTGGATGATAACACATCAGTAGTATTAGATTCTTTCTTAAAATCGAGAGGTAGATATGATAAAAATACTAATACTATAAGTCTTAATAAGTCTGCAATACAAAAATCTAAAAATGATGCAGCTAAAATATTCTTACATGAGTTCACTCATTCTATAACAAGAAAAGAACTTGATAAGTATTTTGAAGCTGATGGTATTACACTTAAATCTGAACAATCAGTTCCTCCACATGTAGCTTCTCTTAATATGGTTTTTAATGCTTATAGAGATACTTTAGATAAACAAGGTCTTGAAGAATTTGTTAAAGATAAAAAGGATAAAAAAACACTTGAAGAAGATAGGATAAATAAATATTATGGAGGTACTTCTATATTTGAATTTGTTACAATGATGCTTACTGAACCTGATGTACAGCAAAAAATGAAGGAAGTTCCTTACAAACAATCTGGAATGACTATTTGGGATAAATTCAAAGAGTCTATTATCAAGATGATAAAAGCAATAAATCCTAATGCTTCAGGTAGTATTACAGATAATGCAATTGGTTCTATACTTGATTTTATTGAAGTAGAAAGTAAAAGTAGATTATTAACTACTGAGAAATCAACTGTTACAGAAGCTGATAAAAAAGCTATAAAATATAATAAAGAAATGTCTGAGCCAGATTCAGAAAATAATCCTAACTTTGATGATATGGGTGAACCAGACAATAATATTGATAAAAATACAGAAAACTTATTACCAGATTGTATATAAACTATGGCTTGTAATTTAAACGAAATAAAAGGAGATTCTCTTGATAAAATAAGAATTATCATACAGGGAAAGGCTAAATCTATTGATGTAAAAGATGATCATGCTGTATTCGATTATGGTGAACAATACAAAATCAAAAGATTGGACCAAGCCACTAAGGCTGCTGAAAAAAAACAAATAAAAATTGAACAATGGGCAGAGAAAAAATTTGGTAAAGCCTTTTCAAAAGGATGGAGTTCTTTAAAAACTACACCTTCTTCAGTAATATTAGAATATGGGTTTCCTCAAAATCTTTCTAAATCTTATGAAAGAAAAATAGCAAGAGATAATAGAAATCCAATTACTGATTTAGAGAATAATTCAGCAAACGAGTATTTTTACGCTGGTGAAATATATAATACTCTTGAAGACATGCAACTGGCCATGGAACAAGATATTGATTACTTACCAATGGCAGATGATTTTAGTAATGTAAACTTTGAGAATTACATTATATCTAAAAATATGCTTGCTAATAAAATGGAAAAAAGATTAGCTGATTTAAAGTCTAATCGTAGGTTTAAGAAAACAGCAGAATTAAGTGAAGAAATAAGAGAAGTAAAAGAAATACTTGATGATGTTAATGCAGAAATAGGTGAACTTGAAAGTACTGAAAATATATTCGATAAAGTAAAGGAATCATTTGATAATGATTTTAATATGATTGAAGATTTAATTTCAGATGATAAACCAAGTATTGCCAATATGCATGAAGCAGAACACATGCTATCTTATTTAATTCATATATCTGATTATTCTTCTAATAATGTAGATAATGATTTTATAATAGATAAATCAAATACTGATAATCTTAATCCAAAAGTAAAACAATTACTTGATGATGTAGCAGCAAAAACAAAAACATTATCAACTAAGGTACATAATGTAAAAAAAGGATACTTACTTGATATAATAGATAGTTCTCCTAAGATTAAGAAAATGTTTCCTGAACAAGAAATTGAGGAAATGAAAAAACAAATGCTTGATGATGTTCCTGATATTGATATTATATCACAAATGTTTTTAAGTGTTGACAAGCAATACTTTAATAAAGATTCTATGCTTGCACAAGTTATAAGACAAGAACTTGAGAGTTCAAGGTCTTTTAATAAATCTTTTGCTGCTGGATTCATTCAAAGATTAAATGATGTTGCACCAGCAGCAAAAAAGAAACTTAAAGAAAAAGGTTATACAGTTAGTTTTAAACCAATTGGTTTTTCCATATTTGGTGATGCTAATTATGATTTATTTTATCAGAAAAAAGACAATGGTTTAAAATCTGGTAGAATGGTAGATAAGTTTTCAAATAAATGGTTTGATAAACATTTTTCATTCTTTAGTAGTAATAATGCTGATTATTGGGAAGCAAAGAAAACAAAAAATTGGGAAGAATTAAATGAAGTACTTGCTGACAAATTCAAATGGCTTGATAATAATGTTGATTTTATTGACATAGGAAAGATACCTGAAATAATAGAAGACCCTTTATTTAAAAACTGGCAAGCACAATTTGATACTGATAATTCACAAGCATATAAAGATGAACTTATTTCAAAAATAGGTCAGCATCACTATGATAAAATTGTACAGGAGCAAAAAGAAAATCTTGAAGATTACAAGACTTCTATGAAACATGATATTAGAGCAGCACTTACAGCTGAAGGAGTATCTACATTCGCAGAGCTTTCATCAAAATCACAACACGGTCTTAATATAAAAATAGTAAGGAATAATCCATTTGCTGTAATTGAATCTCAGAAAAAGAATCAAGGAGGTAGAGTGGATTATGATACAGGTAATAGTAGTAATCAGTATCAATCCCATATTGTTTACAATTCTTATATTCCAAAGGAAAATATAAAGAAAAGAAACATAAATACAGGTGAAGTTACTCAAAGTGATACTGGATTTTATGATGATAACTTTAAAGAAATAGAATCTGATAAAGATTTACTTGCATTTTGGGAAATAATGAATGAGAGTGTTTCATACATTAATATGACTATGAATGATGGTTCTAACATTCTGATGCATGGAGCTTTACCTCAACAAAAACAAAATATAACAGATATACTTCTTAATAAAGACATAGGTTTTAAAGGTAAATTTATGTTTCTTTTAAATGAAACAAAACAAACTATTAAAGATACTTTATCTATAAATGAAGATTATGCTCCTCGAAATAGTGATACTATAAATAAAGGTGGTATTAGAAGTGTTCAACAAGATGTGAACATTAGAATGAGAACTCAACAAATGAAGTTGGAAAATCTTTTAAATGAGAAAATAGACAATAGTACTGAGATAAATCTTAAAACTGAAAGTAGAGAAGTAGTAGATTATTTTATGGATTTAGCAGGTCTTGAAGATCATCAACAATTATATGCTAAGGTTGGTGATAAAGTTAATGCTAAAAGAAGTATAAGAGAATTACTTACGAACAATGTTATGCAGGAACAATCTTATAATCTTCCTGTGATGTTGAGAATGTATTTAGATATGGTTTCAGAATACAAATCACAAAAAGATTCTCAACCTAAAATAAGCATACTTAAAGATTTATATGAAAATATAAATGATGCCAAAAGTAATGATAATAATGATGGTGTACGAAAACAAATAACTAATATTATTAACAGTAATGCAAAAAGGTATCAGAAAAAAAGATTTAAATCTATTAAGACTATGGATATTTGGTATGATAAAAATCTTTTGAATAGATCAGATTCTGAAACATGGTTAAATGTTAGCAAAGCATTAGGTAAAAAAAATTATTCAGAAGAAGAAAAAGAATTTAAAGAAGAAGCTGAAAAATTATTAGAATCATTAGATTCTACGATTGAAGAACTTGAAGAAACAAATCCAGAAGACAGCAAGTTAGATGAGTTAAAAAATGAAAAAGCTGAGATAAAGAAGATACTTGAAAATATTGGTAAAGAATATACAGTTGCTTCTGCGTACAATGCTGTAGTAAATAAATTTAGTGTGTATTTAGGTTTAGCTTGGAATGTAGGTGCAGCAATAACAAACAGATTTCAAGGATGGTATGTAGGAACAATAAATGATACAGGTGCTTATTGGACTGCTGGTAATTTTGTAGTAGCAAATAATTTCATAATGAAGAAGGTTCTAAGACAACTTCCTGGAAATGATAAATATAAAAATGAAATAAAGAAAACAAGATTACTTATAAAGAAGCTTGATATACTACAAGATGCAACTAATCAGTTAGATAGAGCAAAAACTGATTCTGGTGTTGTTGGTATTAAAAGAAAAATAAATCCTTTTTATCTTACAGAATACATAGAGTGGCATAATCAAACTCCTCAAATATTATCCATGTTAATGGATGAAAAAATTACTGATAAAGATGGTAATACAGTACAAATATTTAATGGTAAAGGTTTTCCAGCACACAAAATTGAAAATGGTGAACTTGTTTTAAAAGATAATTTTAAAGTTGGTGAGAATGTAAATAATTGGCAAGATTTTTCTTCATCTAAATTTGCTGAATTAAAAGGAAAGATGAGTGATACTATTGCTATATTAAATGGTGACTACTCAAAGACAGGTGGTATAGTTGCAAAAGCAAATGTAGTAGGTAAAACATTTATGACATTTTTGACATGGTTACCAAATCAACTATGGATGAGATTTGCAAATAATCAAACTAATTTGGCACTTGGTAAAAAGAATTTTGATGGTTTTTATACAGGTTCATTTAAGACTGCAAAAACAGGGGCAGCAAGCGCAGCATTGATAAGTACAGCAGCTTTTCTTGCAGCTGGTCCAGCAGGAGCATTGATAGCTGCACCAGTATTATTAGGTCAAGCATATAAACTATATAAAAGTAAAACAAGTTTATCTGAATTAAAAATAGCTTCTCAATTAGCTAAAGCAGGTAAAGGAATTGTTCAGAATATGGTAGGTATTCCTATCAATACTTTAATTGGTAAAAATGTAGTAGGTAAAGAAAAATTTGAAAATCTTGATATTGCAGATGCTCAAAGACATAACCTAATGACATTAGTAAATGAAATATCTATGTTATTATTAATGACAATTGCTAAAGCTACTATCAAAGCAATGTATGGTAATAATGATGATGAAGAACCAGTATATTTAGATAAAGCAAGGAAAGCAAAAAATCCTAATTATGGTAAGAATATAAGAAGTGATGAAGAAAAATCATTTTATAATTTTATGGAAAATCAAGTAACAAAAGTAATTGATGATGTTGGTTTATACACAAACCCACAAACTTTATATGAAACAATTCTACAAAGAAATTCAATTACTTCTTGGTTCAATAAAATAATAGCAATAGAAGCAGCATATACTAAATGGACACAAGGACTTGATACAATTAGTAGTGGACCAAATAAAGGTGAATCCAGAATGGTAAATGAATTACAAAAAGCATTTTTACCTGGTATAATGCAAGGTACAGATAGTTTTACCACATTAGGTCTTGGTAAATATATGAATCAAGAGTTTGTAACAAATGAAGACATGGATTCTTGGTTTTATACTGACTATAAGAATGATAGAAAAATAATAAGATCAGAGAGAGCTTCATTGAGTCAAGAACTAACAGAATACTGGCAAGACGAATTAGATTATGATAATTTAGATGCAGAAACTCAATTTAGATTAGATAAGAAAATTAAAAAGATGGTTAGAAAGGAAATAGATATAAAAGTACCTTATCCTGAAAAATATAAATATGATGATGATCAAAAAAGAATAGATTAAATTATATATATTTGTCAATAATTAAATATTAAAAATTAAATATTAAAAATTATGAAGAAATTAATTGATGCATTTAAAGAAGCTGGTTTTACCAAACTAATATGGCTTGCTATAGCAGTAATATGCTTATTTTTTGGTGAAATAGTAAATGGATTTATTCCTGGATTTGCTGCAAGATTTGGTTATGCTGCACTTGGTATATTTGTTTATATCAACATTAATGTAATAATTAAATATTATAGTGATGTAATTGGAGCAGTAGGATGGCCACCTGAGATAGATGTAGATAAAATAAAAGCTAAAAAGACTAATTCTGAATATTACAAATAAAAAAGGTATTCAAAAAAAATAAAAAAGCCTTGTATTAAACTACAAGGCTTTTTTTAGTTATCCCATATATTCTTTTTTTTATAAATTTTATACGATGATTCTTTAATAATTGATGCTAATCCTTGAAGTATTACAGTTGTTAATATGAATACTCCTATAAAATGCCAAAAACAATGAGTAGCAAGTTTATAAAATTCTATCATAATCTAATTTTTATTAAAGGATGAGTAATTGTAATACCTATAAAAGGTCCTATTTGTAAACCTGTTAGACCATATCCTATAGAAGGACCTATTACAATAGTTACTGGTTTTCTCTCAGATACTCTATAACTTCTAAAATCTTTGACAATACTGTAAGGATTGTAACTTCTTACTTGTGCAAATGGTTTAGGTTTACCAAGTCCTAAGAATCCTTGTTTTTCATAACCAATTATAACATCAAGTTTATCTTTTACAGCAATATCATAAGTAGTACTATCTTTTGTTGCTACACTACTACCAAATATCCATCCACCTAAATTAAATGAACTTCTATATATAGGATATTTATCAATTTGAGGATTATATTCTATTTCAGTTACAGCTGTAGCTTCACCTTTTGTCTCAGTATCTACAGTTGTCACACCTGAACCAGGTTTATCTAATTTATTCTTATATTCCTCTGCAACTTGCTGTAAATGATAAATAGTACTATCTTTTGAATTTAATTCAAGTAAACGAGAAAGATTACTACTTTCAAGTAATGATATTTTTGCATTACTCCTTCCAGATTTATCTTTCCAATATTCAACTGAATCTTGTAAACTTTCATTGAATTTTTCTTTTTCAATTTCTGTTTTATTAAAAGTACTTTTTATAGACATAAATATTAATATCCCAATACCTATGATAAGAAGTATATATGTAATTTTACTTTTTTTTGAATTTGGTTGTATTATCATTAATTTTAATTAATATGTTCATCTACAATATCTTCATATATACCATACAACTCATTAAAAATATCCTGAGCTTCTTCTGTATAATTAAAATCACCACTAACTGATTCTACAAGTAATCCATTAGGAAATACACGAACTCCTGAGAATTCATGTATTTTTCCTAAAGATACTTCAGCACAATCAGCTGCTATTTCTTGTTTCATCATTTTCTAATCTTTTAATTTCTTCTAATTTGTCTATTATAAAATTTGAAAATTTTCTTTTTGTTTTCTTATTAATATAGTTATTAACAATTAATTTATTCAATTCTTTCCTAACATCATTTATTATAGAATCTAATTGACTTGGTGTGTCTAAGTTAATATAATAATCTTTAATGTATTGACATTCAGGTAAAAGTTGTTTATAAATTTCAATTGCTTTTTCAGTAGTAAAAGATTCAGACTCAAATTCTTTTCTATAATAAATTATTGTAGTTCTATCTCTACTTATCTTATCAGAAATAATTTCATCACTAAAAGGAGTTACTTTAAGAGATAAAAAAACATAAGCTTTTTTACCATCTACATATAATTTTGTTTTATTATCATAAGTTATATTAATACCAAGTTTTTTATTAACAATTAAAATTATTTCATCAAGTCCATTCATAGATTTATTTTATTGGAGCAATCATTTTAGCTGATATTTTTCCAAATGATTGATAATCAATTAATTTAAAATCATCTATTTCTAATTTAGAAATAAATTCTTCAAAATGAATTTTATTATTTCTTAAATCTTTTGCTGACTCAAGAACTTTATCTGAAAATTCAAACTCAGGTGCTTTAAATGTTCCTGTATTATTAGATATTTGTTTATTTACAGCATCTATATGATTTTCATAAATATGCACATTACTCAAATCACCAATAATTGATAAAGGTACTAAATTCGTAAGTAATCCTATTATCTTAGATAGTAAAGCATAAGAAGCAATATTAAAGGGTAAACCCAAAAAAGTGTCCACTGACCGTTGATGCCATTTGAGAGTAAATCCATAATCTGGAATTCCTTCTAACTCATCATTAAGTAATTTTTTTGCTTTATCATCCTTCTTCATAAAAGCAGAATCCCAAAGAGAGTTCATATAGTCTATATCCTTCCCAGATTGCATTATCTTTTGTTGATAGGTTAATGGTCTCGGAAGTACTTCAAAGCTCCAATGACAAGGGGGTAATGCAGTTTGATCAAGTTCAGCAGGATTCCAAGCAGTAACAATGTGTTTTCTATCAATAGGATTTATTTTTCTAAGGTTTATAATTAAATTATCAATCTGATCAACTGTACCATAACCTTCATCGTTAGTTCCTTTCCATAATCTCCATTGAACTCCGTAATTTCTACCTACATTTCCATCTTCAGAAAAATTATCAGCATCTTTATCCCATATAGAAATACCTCTATCTTTTAAGAATTTAATATTAGATTCTCCTCTGAGAAACCATATAAGTTCCCCTACCACACCTTTCCAATATAATTTTTTAGTTGTGATAACAGGGAATTCAAGTAAGTCATGTTCAAAATTTACAGAAGTAATCTGTGTCATTTCAGAATCAGGTCTATTTTCTGTTCTATATTTATATCCATCTAATACTGCGTTTAATAATTGATTGTATGTTTTATCTATTTGTGCCATTTTATATTTTATTATATATTATACTGTTATTTGGACAAATTTTATGTAATGATTTAAGATACCCTTTCAAATAATCTTCACTTGGGTTAACAAGTTGTTCATTTAAAAGGGTATCACTACTAGAATTATCCTTACCATAAACAGCAATATAATACGTTACATTTTTCATATTACCATTTTCCTGTTTCTTGCATCAAATCTGTATTGATAGATGCTTTTGTTATTTCAAAATTTACTTGTGAACTTTCTTTACTATAAGGTATAAACAAACAATGCTGTGTTTGACCAGAAGGTTGAGTTATCTTTATAGCAATATCACATCCTTGCTGATTAAGTTCTTTAATAAGCTCTGATGTTTTTATGAAAGTTTTTTTAAGTTCTTCTAAATTATTATTTACTGTCATAATTATAAATTTAAATAATACATTTCTTCTTTTGCTCTCGTTCTTGCTACATAACGAAGATTTTGCTCTTGTTTTAATTGAGAACTGGATTTAGCATATTTAGAAGGTATCAAATTTTCATTAAGAATATAAACAACATCTGACTCAAGTCCTTTTGATTTGTGTATAGTACATAGCGTAATACCTCCTCTGGATTCATCAAATATAGTATTTATCTTACCTAAAAGCTTTTCAACTTTATCATTTGATGTTATCATATCACCATTTACTATAGCTATTAGGCTATCTAAATTCTCTTGAAGTCTATAAGATTCAAATTTAGAACTTAAATCTTCTTTATCAGATAGTTTTCCTAATTTTGATAATGACTTATTAATAACATATTCTATCTTATTTCTTTTGAAAGGTTTTAAAAAAGACATTAATTTACCAAGTATATCTTTACCTTTTATATAACATTTCTTTTCTAAAGAAAGTAAGTTAAAATATAACTCAATAAGAGGGGATGTATTTCTACATACCACCATCGAGTCATTTTTAATGTGAATTGCATCATCTATCTCTCCTATTCTACCTGAATTTTGTTTAAATCCTTCCATTACATCATATACCTTATTAGCTTCTGTTATAATATCTTGTGGACATCTATAACATATATCTAAAGGTAATTCTACTACATTTTCTTTCTCTTTGAATTTGTCAAATGAGTTACTATGTGAACCACTAAATCCATATATACTTTGATTTTTGTCACCAACTGAAACCCATCTATCAACATCACCTTGGTTGATAAGATTATCTATTAATGTATGCTGTGCAAGGTTTAAATCCTGAGCTTCATCGATAAATACGTAAGTTGGTTTAATAGGTATATGTAAATTAAAATTAACAGGCACATATATCATATCAGCAAAATCTATTTCAATAACATTTTGCCTATATGTAGCATCTCTTAATTGAATAAAATCAATCCATAATTGTTTAAGATTTGGTATATCATGAATAGGTTTATCCATAGAAATCATATACTTCTTAATCATTGATAAATTATTGGTAAGATATATTCTGGAAACATCATTCATATCCATTAACATAAAGTTCAATCTGTATTTTTCAGATTGTTCTAAATCCCTGTAATGCTCAGGATTCATTTGCCTTACTGCGCTGGCAAGTTCATAATTCTTATTATTATTGATTTTAAATTTTCTAAATTTCTTTCTTATAGAAAGTAAACCAAGACTATGTAAAGTCATAGCCTTACCTTGTTGTAAGTTATTTGTATCAATATAATCTTGTATTTCTACTTTAATTGACTTATTAAAAGCAAGAAATAATACTCTATATTGTGACATACGCATTAAATTGAGTAGTAAAGTTGTTTTACCACTACCAGCTACTGCATTAATCAGAATATTATTATCATCAGTTCTCCAAGTATTATAAACAGCTAATTGTCTTTCACTCGCTATCATGTTAAAATGTTTTTAATGCTTCTTGTTCAGTTTCATAGTACTTACCAATCCAAGGGTTTGAATTTGTTTTTGGGTCATAATACCAAACACCAAAATGAATATCTTGAATGTAAGAATCATTTCTTTGCATTCTTAATTTAAGACTATCAATACTTCTCTGATGTTCATGTATCACACAAGCAATTTTGAAAGAAGTAGCTTCAATTTCATCAACTTTTTCAGGTTTATTTAAGTTGTCTTCTTGATTTATCCATATTTCATACTTTTTCATAGTAAGTTTTTTTACTTCTGATGGTTTACTCATATCTAAAATAACCATTCGATGTGATTCAATGCCATTACTTTTCATTCTCCTAAAAGTTTTGAGGTTAATATTTCATGTTGTATATTATTTATAAAATAATTTTCTTCACTAATCATTGTCAGTATAGCATATTTATGCTTTTTAGGTACTCTTCCATAAATATGTTCTGTAAAATTTCTTAATTCAGTCAACGAACTAAATTGTTCTAAATTTAGAATTACTGTTGATAGTTCATTTTTAAAATCACTATCAGATATACCACAAGCTTTAGTTATATAAGATAATTTATAAGCTATCATAATTCATCTATACCTTAAATTCTTTCCAATCCTCAGATAGAATATCAGTTTGACTTGCTAACCATCCGTTAACTATACTATTATCTGCGGCTTTCATACAAATGTAAGCAGTTACTTTAATAGAAGGTTTTGATTTTCTTTCGTAATAATAATGTTGATAATATTTCTTAACTTCTTTAGGAATAGATATAGCTTTATTTACGACTTCCATCGGTAATTTATCTTCAGGTCTAATGAAAAGAAACATATCTTTTCCATTCCAACCATCTCTAGTAACAAGTTTACCTTGTTTTAATAATTCAATTGCTTCTCCAAAATTCATAATTTATTTAATTTATATTTAATTGTAATAATAATTTTTTCAACTCAGATTTGTTTTTAATAGTTCCTATAAATAAATTGTTAATACATTGTTCAAATGTATTTAAGTCTTCTACAGATATAAATATCTTATTGATACTATACTTACATATTAAAATATACTGTGTATAACTATCTTTTTTAATAGTAAAAACATCCTCACTATTTGATACTATTGCATCTTCCTCGCATTCAAATCCAAAAGATTTAATATCTTTTTGATCAATGTATTTAACTCGATAGGATTTGTTGTACTCATCATTATCCTCTTCATAAATAGAATATGCCATTAAAATATCATCTTTGTCACCTATTTCATCTATCCAAATCTTTCTTCCATATTCAGAATACTGATATTCAAACCCAACATGAAATTCCTCTATTTCTGGTATATAATATCCTTCTTCCATTAAATTATTTTTCATTAGTAATTAAACTGGTTCTACCTGTCCACATATTTTTCATTTCTATAAGGTCATTTATAATATTGTGTTTTTGTTCTACAGCATCCATTAAAGTTTTATGAGATTTCATGTGTCCATATCTGGTATAAACTCTAAATCTTCTGGCTTCTTTATCTAAAGATATACCAGGAGGTATCAAGTATGGATTTTCACTATAAAACTCGCAATCTAAATCTCTACATTTTTCAATAGCTTCTTTTTTAATTGATGATGAAAAAACCTGACTGCTTCTATTCGTTATTTCATTAGCAAAAGAAACTATGTAAGTATTAGAATCTTTTCTTTTATGTATTCTACTTGCCATGATTAAATTATTTTTTCTGATATTAAAATATCTTTTACTTGAATTATTAAGTTTTCAATACTTTCATTATTATCAATCACATAATCAAATTCAGAATTATCTAAACTTATTTCTGACTCATGAGGACTAATACCTTTTGTTTCAAAAATCAAATGATTTTTTGATTTTCTATTCACTCTAATAGTAATACCACCTCTTGATTTAATAGCTTCTAAATCATTAGGAAACCTATTATCAGTAAATATCCAATTAGGATATGTATCTACTTGTTTTTCTACACAAGATTTACACATAAAAGCTTTTTTGTTTTTACTACTAAATTGTTTATAACAAGTATGACATCTACAATAATAACTATTAAAAGAAAATTCTTTATCTTCATGATTATGAACTTTAGATTGAACAATATAATCAGCAAATGCAGCATTAATCCAAATATTAGGTGATAAGCTTCTCCCAAAGCCTGTTCCTAGTTGTTGTAAAATTTGTCTAACAGTTGTTTGTTTTGTTATTTGTTTCATATTCAGTTTTATATTGCCATT
>Ga0209414_1000097_pt1 | contig 37183 bp, 41 predicted proteins | sample LakVidmifraction_4_FD_181154 | JGI IMG/M metagenome (GOLD analysis project Ga0209414, IMG submission 181154) | Hypersaline microbial communities from Lake Vida, Antarctica - Brine Hole Two &gt;0.2 micron (SPAdes) (version 2) | ecosystem: Environmental > Aquatic > Non-marine Saline and Alkaline >...
CACCTGTTCCTCCAGTTGTTCCAGTTGCACCTTGTGTACCCGTTGTACCTGTTGTTCCCTGTGTACCCGTTGTACCTGTTGTTCCTTGTGTACCAGTTGCTCCTGTTCCTCCAGTTGTACCAGTTGTACCTTGACTACCAGTTGCACCTGTTCCTCCAGTTATACCTGTAGCACCTTGTGTACCCGTTACACCTGTTGTTCCTTGAGTACCTGTTGCACCTGTTGTACCCGTTATACCTTGTGTACCCGTTGCTCCAGTTGTTCCTGTTGTACCTGTTGTACCTTGGCTACCCGTTGTACCTTGTACTCCAATAGTTCCAGTTGTACCTTGGGTACCAGTTGTACCTGTTGTTCCCTGTGTGCCCGTTGTACCTTGGGTACCAGTTGTACCTGTTGTTCCCTGTGTGCCCGTTGTACCTTGGCTACCCGTTGTTCCAGTTGTACCCGTTGTACCTTGACTACCCGTTGCACCTGTTCCTCCAGTTGTACCTTGTGGACCTATTGCTCCAGTGTCTCCCGTTGTACCCTGAGGTCCGGTTAATGATAGGTTTGAGCGTTTTTTTATGTTTCCTGAGTTATCTAATACAAGAATCTCAGTTTCGGTTGTACCCGTTGGGGTAGAAGATATTTGTAGTGTATTTAACGTTGCGTCCGAACCGCTAACGATTAATTTTTTCCAGTTTGGCATTTAAAATACTTTTATTATGGTTGGTATTCAATTGAATCCACTTCCGTTATGGCCTATAATACCCTTATAAATATTAGAGTAAGTTAGGATAGTAACCAAATAATAAAGAATTTAATATGTAATTAATTGTCTTCTACGGGGGTTGGTGTAGATATTGGGATATTTAAGTCTTCCTCTATTTGGGTAATTTGATTATTTAATTTAATTTGTAATACTCCTATAAAAAAAGCATCTACTCCCGTAATTGAAATGTGGTTTAATCCTATTCTTAAGGCTTTAATTTCTCTTAATGTTAAATTCTCTAATGTAAATAAATTTTCTTCCATAATAACTTGTGTTTTAATGTTTAAATGTTTGTTTTTATATTATTTTGTTCTTCTTTCTTTTTATCAATTTGTAATTGATATTGGAGTATGTTATTTAAATTTAAGGATAAAGCATAAACTTTCTCCATATCTTTACCTCTAAATTTAGATTCACCTATAAAAGATAAGAGGAAATATAATTCCCCCACAGAAAGGGAGGGTATATCTTGTTTAAGATTTACCACCCCTATCTCTAAATGTCCACTTTTAAAACTCATTTTTTAAACCCTATTTGTTTATGAATAAATCCATATGGATTCATCGGCCGCCGCAAAAATATTACCACGTTTAGTATATTTAGCTACTACGGTTGTTGGGTCAGAGTTTGCACCCTGTATTACTGTAGCCATAAAAGCATCGGGCACCATAAGATTTTGTGAGGCATCAAATGAACCTGTTATACCCCAACGTGATACTGCGGAGTCCCAACCAAATGCTTCTGCATCTAGATTTCCAGTTTGTTGAATTGCTATACCACCATCACCTGTAGAAGTTGAACCCGAAGCCATTCTGATGAATCTATCGGTTACATCTAAGTTTGTAGTGTTTTGGAAAGAAGCAGTACCTTGTACTGTTAAATTTCTACCAATGGTTAAATCTTGTACAATCTCTATATCATTAGAAAAGGCAACATCCCCTGCTGTAACTGTGAAGTTACTTGAAGCAAAAGAAGCAATACCTTTATTTGAAGATGAAGCATCCTCTCCAGAAACAGTAATTGATTGACCACTTGATACTACATCTATACCTTCACCACCTAATATACTTAGGGTTTGTGTTAACAAATTAACTGAACCATTACCTGTAGAACCCGAAAGTAGTAAGGTAGTAGGTAATCCTGTTAATCCTGAACCATCTCCTGTAAATGAACCACTAAATGATCCTGTGGCTTGTACTCCTGTAAGTATTAAACCTGCAATTGTTGAGGCCGTTTCACCTAAAGCTACAGATGTAGAACCTATAGTTATATTAGAATTTGTTAATTGGGAATTTGCAATATTGGCTAATGTTCCCCCTAAAGTAACTGTTCCGGTTGAAGTAATAGGACCACCTGTTAAAGTAATTCCGTTTACTGTTCCAGCAGTATCTATAGATGTAACAGTTCCAGAATTTAATCCTGTAGCCTCTATAGTAATAGACCCTGCAGTATTTGTTATTGCAATGTTAGCCCCTGGGGTTAAAGTAGCTAATACCGGATCTCCTCCAGTACTACCTATTACTAATTGACCATTAGTTGCTTGACCTAGTGATGTGATTGCTCCAGTACCACTACCTACAAGTACACCACCATCCGTAAAGGTTGTTGCTCCTGTTCCACCATTTGCTACTGTAAGAGCTGTATCTAGGGATAAGGAGGCTAAACCAGCAGCCGATCCTGATACAACTACTTTTTTCCATTCTGCCATTTTAAGTTATTTTTTAATTGGTTAATATTAATTATCTTATAAACATATAACTATTTATTATAAATATATATAATTGTCTATTACTGTAATCCCACATATAAACTTTGAGAAGTAAAATATATTCCCCCCAATATAGGAGTGGGGGTATAAGAATTATCATATGCAAAAAATTGGATTGTACCCTCTCCATTTACACTAAATAATGAAGGACTTGTAGGTAACGAACCAGATTTTATAGAAAATTCTCCATCAATTCCTCCTACAGGAATTATAAATTTGCTACTTCCTGTTACAGCTAATGAACCAGTAATTTGAGCTGATCCTGTAAATGGAAAAGGTGTATTTATGGCCTTATCTATAAGAGGTATAGCTATTTGATAAGCCGCTACACCTGAGCCAGCGGGAGTGCCTTCAATTAGAGAAGGATCATATATATTTTGATATGATGATGTGTCAGATAGGGCTCCAATTGCTAATACCTGATCATAAGCCGTATATAGAACATAACCACTGTCAGATTCGGACCCTTCAGCTGCCCATTCTATAAATGCCGAAAATTTTGAAGTAATTAGGTCACTATGTATTTTTTCAGTTATTTTATAGCTAAAAAATTTACCGGGTGTTAGAGACCCACCAAGTGAAGTTGATCCTGCACCTATCACCCCATATATGGGACTTAATAGAGGGTTATAATCAATATCCAAACTTCCTGTAATATCATTTACTGTTATTAGGTTTTGACCATCAATAAAAGAAGCACTTTGGATTAAATATTGACCCTCTTTAGTATTAGCACCAAAAAAAACATCTGTGCCATTTAGTACAGCAGTTTCACTTAATGTTATTTGGGTGGGGGATTCTATACTAATAATGGTAACACCAACATTAAAATTAGATGAGAAGGATTGTATCCCCATACCTACTCTTAATAAATTTATATCCCCATTATTAGCCTCTAAATTAGTGATGGTGTTTTGCCCCAAAGTAGTATTCCCACTCATATATACTACAGTATCATATGAAGGGAACACATTTGTTATTTTACCAATAAAAAGTTGGTTTGTGTATGGCATTTTTTACGGGTATTTTATTAAAAATCAAATCTTATTAAGTTATTTACACCTTGGTTAAGTGCTCCCACAGTATATTCATTAAAATTACCTGTTGTGTTTACACTAATTGTACTACTACCATTAAATACCCCATTTGATAGGTTCCATGTTGATACCTGTGGTGGGATTTGATTAGTTATTGATGTATATTCTCCTGACCCATTATTTATCCCTTGTGGTAAGGTTATTTTGAATGTAGTTCCGGATTTAATTCCCGTTGTTGTCGTTACGGATAATATTTGTATATTTCCAGCAGAAGGGGACAATATTGTTGTCCCATCATCATTTGTTCCTGTTGATGTTATTGATGGTATATAAGCAGCATTTGTTCCTGTTGTAGTTCCTGAAGTAGTTGATGTATAATTAAATTGGTTTGCACTTACACTTGAAATTATGGCATATAAATAATTATCCACTCCTCCTCTTACTACAATATGATTACCATTTGTCAAACCATGAGAATTTGATGTTATAGTTACGGTTGTGCCTGTTCTAGAATATGTTAAACCTGAATATACGTTACCTGAGGATAATATATTAATTTCTTGAATTGATGCTCCTGAACCATTTGTAAAGGCTTGGTATCTAATTGTTGAGCTTATTTGGGGGTTTAAAAATACACCTGGGTCTCCTGTTATACCTTGAGTACCTTGTACACCTTGAACACCCGTTAAACCTATAGGACCTGTTAAACCTATAGGGCCGGTTAAACCTATAGGACCTTGTACACCTTGAACACCTGTTAAACCTATAGTACCCGTAAAACCTTGAACACCCTGTGAACCAGTTGCTCCTTGAGCCCCAACATCCCCCTGAGTTCCTATTGGTCCTACTGTACCTTGAGCACCTGTAGTACCGGTTGCACCTTGTGTACCTGTAATTCCAGTTGTACCTTGTGCTCCATTTGCCCCTGTAGTTCCTGTTATACCTTGTGGTCCTGATGCAATACTACCTGAGTATAACATACCATTAGAGCCTATTAGTACTACACCATAGGGATCATTAGTGGTATTTAAGGCTACACCTTTTAAAAATGTCGATCCTGTGGTAAATAAAGACCCAGTCAATGTTAAAGAACCGGAAATTACTATGTCATAAGCATCTAAACCTGTAAATGCTCTTACGGATTGAGAAACATGGGGGGCTTGAACTACCTGTCCTGTAGCTATGCCATTATTTGAAAGAGTATTTGCCATAAAAAGGAACTATATTTTATTATACATATAATATTTTTACTGTTTATCTATATTTAATAGTATACTAGTATCAGTAGTTCTAGAAAGAGGTAGAGGTTGTGCTAATTTACCTACCGCCAATAATTCAAAATTACCATTATATAAACCTACGGTAGTTACATAAGGACTAAAATAAGAACCAGTTGCATAATTGTATAAAACCCCACTATTGCTTGAACCCGAAATTACTGTAGGGTTTAAGGTATAATTAAATTCGTTTTCTCTAATAGTACATTTATATTGAGTTTCGTAAATAGTAAATGATGAAGAAAAAGATACTGATATGTTAGAACCTGTTACAAAATTTAAAATATCAGAAGTACCTACGGTACGCCCATTAGTAACTCCCCCACCATATTCAGCTGGGATAGGTAGAAATTCCCCTGTTCCTTCAGTTCTTGTTCCCCCCGTAAGAATAACCATCCCATGCTCATAAATCACGTTACCAACGTATATTGAACTCGTAATAAGGGGACAATCTCTTTTTAATCTGCCTTCTCCATCATCAAAATAACTTCCACTATTAGTTACAATGTGGAGTGAGTTGGGCATTATAAAATCCCCAAACAATGATTTCGGAATGGACATAACCCCCATGGTGGGTGGTTCGGTTGAAATCTCGTAAGTAGAACCAGAAGGTGATTCAGGGCCCGTTAAGACTTCGTAAGAACTAGTTAAGAAATATTTTTGTGGGTTTAGGTTTGTTTGATCATAATTGTAGTAACCATTTCCATCTATTTTTCCTATTATAGTCCCATCGGGCTGAAATATTGCTATATTTGCAGGTTGTACATCTCCGGTACTACTTGAAATATAGTTTGAATAATATAACTGTTGGGTAGAAAAATAAATAGAGGATTGGAAATATGAAGGGTTTGTTCCTGTTGATTCCGTTAACCCAAATTTATTTCCTAGATATCTTGATATATTAACATTAGAGGAAGTAAGTTCATTATTTTCAAAACCAAAACCCTTAGTTACTTCTAAGGGTGAGATTATAATATCTTGAGAATTTAATGTTTTATATGCTGCCATTCATTTTTAAAAATCTAGCTTAACTCTAATAAGTGCTTCTTTGGTAAAATCCTTATTTAAGGGTTTTGATAATTTAGCTACCGCTAATAATTCATTTGAATCATTATATAAACCTACGGTAGTCATATATGTTTGTGGGTTGTTAATAAAATAATTATATATTACCTCCCCTGTTGAACCTGAAATATATGATGGATTTTCTGAATAGTTAAATTCAGAATTTCTAGCTCTGACAAATATAAAATCAGATGTTATTGTTTCTTCAGAATTTAAACTAAAAGCGGAGCCGGATTGAATAGCTTTTAAAAGTTTTAATGGGTTATTACCGTTAGAATTTGGGTTTTTATTGGTTGACAAATTAATACCCTGGTCAGTGTTAAGATCCAATGCATCTCCATTTAATAATATTGTACCTATATCTGGGAGAAATAACCCATATGAACCACTATTAGTAGTATACCCATTACCACCTGTAATTGAGTTATATGAGGATCCTAATGAACCACTAATAATTTGGTATGCTCTCATGGTACCATAATAAGTTGGAATTGTAACCATATTAGAATCATCCGTTAATTTTAAAGTTGTAGGACCATCACCCGTTATACCCCTTAATGTTAAATTTAAAGAGCCAGGAAATAAAGATTGTTTATATCTTGATCTTTCAACACTAAGAGCATAAACCGAACTTCCAGATACTCCCCCAAATGTAAACCCAGAATTTTCATCCTCTAATACTAAGGTTCTATATTGACCATAAATAGTAGATGCTGGGGAAACTCCAGGAGCAGCAACATTATTAAAAGCTAAGGAACCACTCCCATTTTTATTACCATAAGCTATTTCAAATTGGGCTTGAGCCGAAGATGAAATGGGGTCTTGATTAAATACCGTTGCATAATATTTTCCGGAAGCTCCTCCTATTTGGTTTGATTGTGTAAAGAAGGATAATAATGTAGGAACATTATAACTCCAACAAGTTGATGTTTGTGCTTGAGCACTTACTACGAAGTCATCTACTTCTAATCTTTTAAATCCCATTGTTTATTGAATTATGTTGTTGATTTAGTTATTTTAATAGGAATAGTAATTCTTGCTCCACTATCTAAACCTGTTACAGTTAAAGTACTTATTAAAGTTGAGTTCGAACCAAATAAGGTGTTAATAGTGGTTCCTCTTAATGTAAATTGAGTACCTGTTATAGTTGAAGATACATTAGTTCCTATAGTACTAGTAGAGGTAATGTTAGAAGTAGAGGCAGCAATAGTATTAATACCTGTGGCTGTAAAAGTATTTAATAATCTCACATCCGCTATAGTGGCTATATATCCTGATGTTTCAAATACCTGATCGTTACCTAAGTAATTTAAAGTTTGAGGTGATATAGAAAGTATTGCTCCTTGTTGTAATGTAATAGCAGCGTATCCTAAATTAAGAATTGGAAGTTTAGCAGTACCTCTAGGTAGAGTAGCTAATTTAAACTTCATAATTTGTGATTCCAAAGGGAAAGCTTCTAATAAGGGCATTCCATCTATAGCCTCTCCGTAAAAGGCCGAACCTGAAGGGTGAGAAGGGTTATATAATGTATAATCTATTTCATCATCTGAAAGTGCAAATTGAGTGATTCTAAAAGAACCATCATTAGCAGCTAATAATTCTCTACCCTTAGTAGTTAATATAGCATCTACGGTAATAACCGAATTGTTTAAGTAGCCCATTGTTTTGTTTTTATATAAATGTTGTTATATGTTAATAAATATGTTAATCTATAAGTTTTTTATCTCTTAAATCAAATAATATTTGATCGGGGCGTAATTCTATTCCTTCTGTAGGAAACTCGGGAAACAAGAAACCACTAGGGGTGTTTTCTTTCTTAGTAAGTGGGGAATATCTCGTTACTAAACTTCCTGAGGGATTAGTTAGGGTTGATATAGATTGTGTTGCATTCGTGGTTGGGAAACTACTACTACCCGTAAAGATTGTGGTGGTAGTATTAGTTGGTACAAACTCTTTTTTAATAGGTAAACTACCATAAGGGAATAAAGTATTAGTTATAATAGTATTGGGTGAATATCTGTATCTTCGTATTAAGAAGAAATCTTTATTAACTGAAGGGGGAATATCTCTATCTAGAGTTAATAATAATTTACCATTTGGAGTTTCAGATGGGGGTAGAACTTCTATAATTTTAAAAGTTAAAAATTCATTATTTTCAAACCTAATTTCATCATCCACCAAAACATTAAGGAGTATGTTATAAGAGGGGATTGTTGTATCCTCAGGTTCTAAACCTCCGGGGAATCTATTATTAGCTGAGGATGTGTAAGGTATGTATCCTTGAAAATATCCATTCTCAATACCATATGCCGCGTTACCGTTAGATGATGATAAGAAAATTTGATTAGTGGTGGTTGAAGATGGAAATAACCAGTAAGGGGAATTGATGGCATTATCTACACTATTATCAATCGGTCTAGTACCCAATACACTGGCATCAACAAAAGGACCTCTTACTGGAGGTTGTATAGGTCTACCTTCAGGAGTGTTTAGGGGGTTGAAATAATTTCGAGGTTCCTCTACAGGTTCTGAGGTGTAATGTAGTCTAGAGGTCCATCTATATCTTCTTTCAGCTCTTAGTATTTCGGTATTAGCATTCCTTAAATTTATATTAAAGAGAACATATTGGGCATCGTACGCACTTCTACCTAATTGATTAGCAGCATCTCTAACCGCAGTACAGTTGAGGTAAGCTTCAAATGATTTCCCCGAATTTCTTAAACCACAATTGTTTGTCCCAAACATTGTTATCATATTAATATTAACTTTAGAATTCTCACCATACACTATTTGCATAATTGGTGGAGTTACAATGTTTAAATTCATAGGAATCCAACCTGTATTTATATTAGCAAGTGAATCGTTATATTCTAATGCTATAAAAATAGATCCTACAATTCCCTCGTTATAATCGCTACTATCATTCCATCCCCCAGTAGATGTTCTAAAAGTTCTAGGAGGAGTACTTGGAAATTTAAACGAACCATTTAAGGTCCAGGTATCTGAGAGTTGTCTTCCGCTTAAGCCTAGTTCATTATTAATTGCAAATTGATCTTTATTAAAATAGAATTCTCCGGGATTTGCGTAGGGTAATGAAGATGCAGTAACAATAGAAGATGAGGCATAGCTAGTAGGGGAACTCCCCGAAATCCCATATCTTGAAGAAGTTGTAACTGAATAATCACCACTTTGGGTAATTCCGGCAAGTAAATTAGAATATATTGGTGCTTTATTATTATCAAATGCCCCAACATAAGCTGTACCATTGGCATTCATACCATAATTCAAAAAACTAGCAGAATACTCTGTAACTCTGGTAGGATTACCTGCTAAAGGAATAAACGAGGAATTGGTTATGGCTGAGGTTTGAGACCATAAAACACCTATGGGTTCTTTAGCTATATCCCCAACAATATTATTCTTATTTAACGAATCATATTGAGATGAACCCGAAATTTGATTAATTGCACCCCTTGCTATTCCTCCTACTTCCCATGATTGTTCAACATCAAAAGCCGTATAAGGAGATAAACGAGGATTTAAAGCATCTCCCCCTTCATTTATTAAATATTTAATATTCCACTGGGTAGCATTATTTAATACTGGGTAAGGATCCAGTACTTGATCACAATAAGCAAAATATGCTGTTTTATAATCTATAACGGGAAGGGCCCCAAAGCCTCCCTCTAATCCTTCTATACTATTTACATCATTAGCCTGGGTTCTACTACCACTATATCGGGGTATACTCCACGCATTTTGAGTATAATTAGATTCAGGTACTGTAGATTTTAGAGCAGAACCATTTATAATAGCATCAAAATTAATAGGAGTAATAATATTAGTAGAATAATCTATCTGTTGTATAAAGGGATTCTCTCTAATTAAATCCGTATTATTTATTAAGGGTTGACAATCAAAGGCATTTGAAAAACCTGAGGTGTTATCGAATGCATTTTCTATAAATGTTGGGACTTTTCCGTCTCCTTCCTGTTCCAAAGTAGGGGTAAAGAATTTTAATGAATACTCACTTACTATTAAACTACTTTGAACTGAAGCTGAGTTTGCAGAACCTGAAGATACCGCTAGGCTGAGGGATAAACAATCTTTAAGAGAAATAGATTCAGAGGGTATAAGATAACTCATTGTTATAGCTAGTCCATCTACATGAATTGTAGAACTTCTAAATACCGATTCAGCCATAAAATCATCTAGGGTTGAAGGTACAGAGTCAGGAAAACTACCAGTATAAATTCTTATTGAAGCCGTAGGCCAAGTTGGACCTCCACCTATTGTACCTCCTCCATAAATACTATCATCGTATTGCCCTATACTATATGAATTCCCTAAGATCGCATCCCCCGTCCATGATTTTAAAAACATGGATGCTGTTACTTGAACATCATTTTGAGGTAATTGGTTAAAAATATACAACCCATCTAATGATGATGATATAGAGGATGAAAATGATATATAAACATCATTTATTCTAGTTGCAAATATAGATTGGGGGGGAGTACCTTCTATATTAGTTGAAGCTATATTATTTTGGAATGTAGTAGGACTTAAATCAGCACTAGAGGCTGAAGGACTTCCTACTAGAGCCTTATATTTTGTCTTTTTACCTACAGGTAATGTAAAAAATTGTGGTAAAGAATTAGTACCTATAAAATCTATTCTTACTGGGTATATGGCGCCTGTTGTTAGAGTGGTACTATAACTAACATAATCCCCAAATTGAGTACATAATCCAAATTGAGTCGAACCTACTGCGGGTGTTCCATCATTACCTATGGCCGGAAAGGCGCTACTAGTAAAAGTATAATTACCATTATTTAAAACTATACCATCAAAAACATCAGCCGAGGTGTTTTGGATAAAGTTTTGTGATTGTTGTATCCTACCTTTTAATAAAGATCCTGTGTATATATCAAAGTATGCCCCTAAAGTCGGGGGTGAACTAAATTGAGTATATTTAGAAAAAATCCAAGGCCTTACTTGTCTATTTTGTCCGTATACTTGAAATGAACCACTTACTGCTTGAGTGGTAATATTTGGGCTGCTATTTCCTAATACCGCTAATTGTTTTTCCCCGAAAAAGTTATTTATATCGGTACCCGTGGTTGAATTTGTACGTGAATTGACAGTATTACCTATAGGAAGCCAAGGAACAGCCGGAATACCAGAACCTGTTTGAGTTAACATATAGGCTTTATAAGGTCTATGTAAGTGTGGGTTATATCTATAAGCACCCGCGTCTCCTACACCTACAGATTGGTATCCTCTATAAACCCACAATTCTTGATCATTATCGATAGGAATTATAGTTGAATCAACTCCATTATTTACAACATATGAAATACTAGTCCCCAAAGAAACAATTTTGGCTGTTGTATTTGGGTTAACTATAGGATTAGGGTTTTTACTTGAGGTAAGCAAAGCATTCATCCCCCCTACGGTACTTGAACCCGAAACTAGTATTTGATTAGTTTGTTCGTTTAAATAGTATTTTATTTCTGATGGAGGCATTGGTTGTTTTGATTATAAATAATATAATTATCCATTTTTATTATTCCAAGTTTATATTTTCTTTTTTAAAATATTTTTTATTTTAAATATTTAATTTAGTTTTAATAGGTTTATATAATATTAGGTCCATACCCTCCTCCACCACTCCCGGGTGCAATATAAAATTGAGATACTTGACAAGAAATGTTGTTTAAATCGTTTGTATCATTGGTTATGGTAATGGTTGCTGATCTGGGGAAGTATGAATTGCCCACAGTCGCCCCATCTTGTACTGTTACTCCTACACTCCCATCTCCAGTTCCGGTAGATGGGTATACAGAAACCCAACCTATAGCCTGATTGGGAGGGTAAGATATGCTGACAGTCCATGGTGTAGTTTGGTCAGTACTCGTTACAATAATATATATAGTGTCATTATTCTCATTTTCAAAACTATTCATCCCTACACCACATGCAATAGTGATTGTTGCTGTTGGTGTTCCCGTTAAATCTGCAAAATCAATTCCTAAAGCAGGGGTTGGGGGAGGAATATTATAAATTTGGAAAGTTGGGCTAATTTCAACGGCTGATTTAGTAATTGAACCTTCGTATAAATATAAATTGCTTCCTGATGGTGATGTTCCTACCAAAGATGAAGTAGCTAATACTTGTAAAGTACTGGCTGTGGCGTTTATAAACCAAGGTATAGTACTAGAGGTATAAGGGATAGAAGTATCATTATCTATTTCTATTTTACCTATATTGAAATTTTTATATCCATAAGGATCATAATAATACCCACTACCTGTGGGTCTTAGAGAAACTGTACCATCAAAATTGGTCTGAAAATATGTAGCGGATGCCCATCCTTTAAAAAAGGACTCAGTAGGAAATGATGGAACTGGGGGAAAATATCCCTGTGGTATTGATGAAGTTACACCACTAGATATTATAACATTAGGATCCTGACCTGATTGGGTTGAATAATAATCAAATACACCACTAGCACTAAAAGTTAAATCATAAAAAGCAGTATCAAATGATGATACAGCGACCGAAGAGGGTTCTTGATTTATAATTAATAATTGAGCGTTGGTGGTTGATTGAACATTATCATCTTGAGATGTGGTGTTAGAGATATACCAAGTTTGGTATCCTTCTATTGCATTACTTAAGTAATCACTAGCTCCAGTTAAATTAAAAATTACATATTGACTTTCTTGAATAAAGGGTTGAATAGGTATACCATTAACGTCTAAATCAGACATTTTTATATATTTAACTTTATTAGTTGGGGTAGGTGATAAATTACTACCTACAATTGTAAAACTTACAGGTCCAGTAGCATCTATAAAACCCATGACTATTAATTCCGCTTGAGGTACTATTATAAACCCATCTGCTTTATATCCTGAACCTGGGGTTGTAAAATATGCAGTTCTAATTGCAAATAAATCATCTTCAGAAGTAGAAACCAATGTTAATATTCCTTTAGTTTTAAAACCTGAAGATACTGTGTAATTTATGGTTGTTAATGTAGCTCCATTAGTACAAAGTGGGATTAAAGTTAAAGGGGTAAGACCTAAAGGGCTATTTATCCCTAGAGCCATAGGTCCAACAGTATCAGCCCAAAACCATACATTCCCCTCACCGGGTATACTATTGGGTGAAAGAAAAGTAGATTCGGGAAAGGAATTATCATTAAACCATTGAATCAAAAAATTATAATCTGGGATGTTATCTTGTCCAAAAAATGCTTTACATGTTTCAGGAAGTTTAACTTGAATAGTACTTGGAAATTCACCATTATAAAATTCTCTTTGGTCTATTCTAGCTACCTCAAATAACCCATTACCTTGAGTATTAGAGTTAGATTGATTATAACTTGAACCCATTGGAAAATTATTTCCCAAATTTGTATAAACATATTCATTCAGATCTTGAACTACTCCTGGGTATTGACTAGCAAAAGTTGAAGAGGATATCTCGGCCGATGTTAAACCATTATATGGGGCTTCGGGGTTAGATCTACTTACTGGGGAATTATATATAGTGTTAAAGGGGTCAAATACTCCTCCGGTTGATCCCTTAGATACGTAAATTGAAGAACCGCTAGCGGGGTCATATTGAGGATAATCACTTGAGCCCAAATTATAATTTCGTGCTAGTGTTCTAACTGAACCCGATATAGTCTGGTCTTGTTGTACTAGAGCTACTACTTCCGAGTAGGGATTTGAGGGTGAGCCCGTATAATAAACAGACATAGTAACAGCACTAGAGACTTGTGGTGGGGAATATCTATTTCTTTCTAGTAAATTTTGTTTAATTACTACACCCGAGGATAAACTCATTTTAGCAGGAGTAAAATCTGCTATCATTTTAAATAATGAGTTATCAAAGAATTTTATTAATCTAATAAAATCATTTATATTGTAACTATTTATATATTTTGTAAAATACTGATCTCTTAAAGTATCTAGATCAGAATATGAACTTCCAGGTGTAGATATTTGTCGTGGATCCCCAATATAATCTCCTAAAGTAAAGTTACCAATTTGAGAAATAATATCATCGTTAACTTGATCTGAGGGTGAAAATGCTACCTCTAAATAATTTATATTTGGGTTTGTATTATTGGAATAAACAGACTGTTGTACAGATCTAAAAGGAGATAAAGTTGAACCCGAAGGGATTAAGGTATCTACTAAGTGGATTTTTTCAGTTACAGTATTTTTTATACCTCCAGGAACTTGGTTTTGGAATACCTCTTCTGTATTTTTAATAAATGAACCTGTGAAATAGTATGTACTTGTATTATCAATAAAGGATTGTGTAATTTCCCAAGAACCTGTTACTTTAGGGTGGATGGAAGTCATACTACCCGTATTTAGGTAAGTACCTAAAGGTGCTCTAAAAACTAAATCATCAGGGGTACTATTTACAGTATTTCCTTGTGTTGAATAAGGATTCATTGTATAATCATAAAATAAAGGCTCCTCTAAAGGAATATCCCAGTATCTTACTTCTTGAAGGGCTCCACTTAGGGGTACATGAGAATTACCTTGTATTAAAAAGGCACTTGAACTAGGAAAATATGATTTATCGGCTGTCCCCCAATATTGCCATTGATACCCTATAACATGGTCTGAACCTGAGAATCCTATTTTATCTCCAATTCTATTAGCAGCGTATAAACTAGCGGTTTCTGTAGTGTTATAATCTACATTGGCCATAACTGACCACCACCCACCATCAAAAAAAGGTAAGGATATACTAGCTGTGTTACTTACACCCTGTAATCCATCAGGATAAAATTTTAGGGTAGCATACTGGTTGTAATTGCTGGGTATGGAACCTGAATAAGAACCACTAGTCATTCCTGAGCCTGTGTATTCTAGGGTTATAAATGAGGTATTAACGTCTGCAACCCAAATTTGTTGGTATAAAGATGAAGTTGGTATTCCCCCAGTTTTAAATCTAAATTGTAATGCTTTAGGTGCAGAATTTACATTTTGGAATTTGGAGTTTATTAAAAATGAAGATTCCATATGACTTTCACCATCTAAGTGAAAAGCATAATTAAATTGATTTTGTGAATAATCCCAATCTTTTCCATCTTTTCTGTCTTTACCCCCAAATTCATTAATTCTTAAAACGGTATTAGGAATACCATATGAAGTAATTAATGCTCTCAATCCCGCTATTGTACCCTTAGTTTTTAGTAAATAAGGTAAATTGTGGTAAATTCGTTTATATACGCTCTTATTTACATCATCTAATGGTACTATGTCATTTGAAGCTGATATTGCTGTATTCACGTACTCAAACCCAAGAGGTGCGGGGTAATTATCCGTCATATTGGGGAAAGGAAAATTACTACCTGAAGGTGTAATTCCTAAAAAGGCGGTGTATAAATTGTCGGTATTAAAATTGTTTGAGTATAATTTAATTCCAAAATCTTTAATTGCTTCTGCTACTAAATCTTTTGAAATACCATAATCTAAACGGTTATCGTTATTAAATCTATTAGTTAAATCCTTAGTATATAGCCATGTATTATCATACTGTTGAGCAACCATATCTACAAATAACTCGTATTTTTGGTTGTTTTTATCAGTTTTAAGATACTCAGGTATAGCACTATATAGCCAGTCTTGATTATTAATATCATACTCTGAGGCAATTAATGCTTGCCCACCGTAAAAAGAATCCTGTTCATTTGAATTTCCTATCCATTCTTTTACTTCCTGACTATCTGTAGGATATAAAATGTAGGGAGTTGAGCTAGTTGATTTAGGCCATGAATATTGTGATCCGCTATTGTAGTAGAGAAAATATTCATACCCATCAAAACTCCTAATAATAGAATTAATTTCGGTTGTTAAGTTAATAAAACTAGAACTATAGGTACTTGAGTTATTCCCTATTGAAGGTAATTGTAAACTAGCAGATTGAATATTTGCTACTTTATAATAAAAATTTTCTAATCGAGTTTTCGCAGAGGAAAAATGGATGAAATTTTTATAATCAGTATAGTCAACGTTTATGGATACAGATTTTCTATCTAAAAGACTTTGTAATTGATTATACGAGCTAGTTACATTAGTATTAATTAACTCAGATAAACCATAAAGTTGACCTGATGCTCCTGCTTCTTGCTTAATCTGAAGACTATAATTTGGTCCCTTAATGAATTGAAAATCATCGGGGGTTATAGTAAGAAAAGGGAATGTGACTTGATATGCCTGAGGTGTAGAAATTTCTTCTACCACCCATAAGGTAGATTTTATATCAAATTGAGGTGGAAGGGGTTCATATAATTTTATTAAAATTGAGGGTTCAATTTCAGATTTAATATCTAATCTTATATTATTTGAAATTAGTTGTTGATCGTACCCAAAATTAAGTAAAAAATCAACAAAATATTCTGATGTTTCTCTACGTTGGATAAAATCATTGCTCGAACTAATAATTAAATCTGGAGGTATAGTGTTAGATTTTAATCTTAATTCGGTTCTATCCGAACTAATTTCACTTATATAATAATTTAAATCTATACTAGAACCTAATAGTTTTCTATAAAAATTATAAGTTGAGAAGAAAGTACCAGAATCATAACCCCTAGCTTCTAAGTCTAAATCGGGATATAATATAGTATCCCCATTAATAACCGAAAATGAATCTACCTCTATAGCCTTAATATCGGGATCAATAGGAAAAATTAAATTTATATTTTCATCATATACATAATATTCAATATAATCTGTAGAGGGTGCAAAAGCAGTATCTAACTCAGAGGAAGAAATAAGAATATTATCCTGTTGTGTATAATTTTGAAAGTCAAAGGTTTGAGGATCGACTTGAGTTATTATAGTTTGTTCTTCCATAATTAAAAGGTACTAGGACCCCCAGTTAATGAGTTAGGATTTGTAGGATTGGCACCAACTACCGAAGTATTGGTTGTAGGAGAACCTACGGATTTTAAAATATCTTGAAATGTATTAGATTCAATAGTGGGATTATCTATAGAATTTATATCTATATTTAATTTTTGACCCGATAAAGCCTCAGCTCTGTCTATTTGAGATTGTAATAAATCTCTTCGTAGTTGGGTAATTTCATTTTGTAAAGCTAAAATAATAGCACTATCTTGATCATAATTTATATATTCACCACTAGTTAAGATTAAATATTCATGACTGTTAGATTCCCCAAATGCCGGAATTTCATAAAATAATTCGTTATATAATTTAAAAAAATCATTAACTGTGGGGGTTGAGCTTAACTGCTCGTTAATAGAAATTACACCTAACTGGTTAAAGTTAGTATCAATTATTCGAGGATATTCTATTTTAGAATATACATCTTTCATTAAATCTATTTTTTGTTCTGTAGCCATTAATATATTTTAACCGTTAATAACCTTAAAGTAATAGTTTTCATCTTTAACTATAGTGTTATTACCTATAGTTGTTTGTATTAATATTTGATAATATCTTTCAGGTTCTAAACCATTCATATAAACTGTAAAATTGCTACCACTAGAATTACAACTAATTTGAGTGTTTACTTCATCGAACTCAACTACAAATTCATTAGTATCTAAATCCTTTATAGCGTAATATGATGCTGGGGGTAGAGCGTGGTTTTTAGTATAATTAGATTGAGTATTGAAGGTACGAATAGGAAATTCAGGACGCACGTTTAATTTAAAATTAACTATACTTTCACTATAATAAACCCCAATATTGTTTTCCAAAGATACAAAAACATTAGGTGTTGATATTACACTTAAATTCCCAAGACTGTAGGTATAATCTCTCCATTTAATTTCAAGTTGAGGTGGGTAAATAGTGTTAGTATCTATTGAATAAAAGCTAAGTTGAGGTGTTATAGCTAAAGAAGGAGTAAATTCTACATCATCTTCCCATTTAATTATAAATCCTTCATTATCAATAATATGTGGAGGTGAACTCTCTGGGGGTAGTCCTAAAGAAGCAGAATACCAAACTTTAACGATATCAGTTACGTTTATATTTAAATCTTTATCACTTCTTAAACTGAATGATTGAGTTGCCTCTAATGAACCCACACCATTATATCCACCAGACCCTGTCCACCAAGTTCCACCACCTTGAGTATTACTACCTGAATATGAACCTGTGATTAAAGATGGAAAATTAGAAGTTATCCATGGGTTAGAACCTGAATATGATTGGAAGATCCAACTTACACCCGTGGTATTTTGTTTATTATCTAGATATTGACCTGTACCATTATTCCATTCCCCATATATAGGAAATACTTGAATAGATGAATCTATAGTAACGTTTGTAGCTTTAGCAATAAATGATCTTAAACTAGCTGTAAAATTTAAAGATGAAGTTACACTAGCAATATTTTCAATTACATCACTGATTTGTGGTTGGTTAAATTTTACTAAAGATCTAGCTACCCTAACTTCAGGTGATATTGTTGTAACATAATTGGCTACATCCAATATAGCATCCAAACCCGTATTCATTGAAGGATAAGCACTATATATTGAAGCGTCTTTTTCGGGAAATAATTTGTATACTGCCATGATTATATGTTTACTACTCTACCCTTAATATCCGTGGTAGGGTATTTTATTTCAAATATGCTAGGGTCTAATGATGGGAAAATCGTTCCATTTTGATTGGCACCATTCATATCATATGCCCATTCAGAATACCCAGATAAGATACCTGCCTTATTACTTAAATTAATAGACTTTACAGTTTGTACACCATCCAAGGCATCAAGCAAAACAAATAAATCAGGTAATATAATGGGTTGATTAATTTGCCATCTATCCTTATTAAAGTATGCTATTAAAGATTGTATGCAAGTTTGTAGTACTGCATTATTATTAAAATTAGGATAAGTTACAATTTCAAAATTAATATCAAAATTAATAATATAAGCGTTCTTAATTGATAAAGAATCCCCTATCATTCTATATTGATTTAAATATGTTTTAATATTTTGTTTTATAGTATCAGAGGCAGTTGTTAATTTCCCGTTTGAATCAGTAGATAATACATAAATATCTAATGTCGTATTACTATTATCTTTCCTTTCCCCAGTACCATTGGTGGGTTTTAGAGCATAAGCCTTAGTAACTTTACCATATTTAGATGGTAAACTTAGAGTTCTAACCAAATAATCATCTGCCGTTACATTTCTCAATTGGGTAGAAAAGTTAGATATAGAATTTTGTCTTATTTCTTCAATTGTATCCCCATCTTGACCTCCGCTAGCGGCTATAGGATTATTAGTAGCAAAAGAACTAAATATATATTGAGCTATAGTTGAGTCTAAATTACTATTAAGAAATGTAACATTATTATTTCCGGTTGTTGGACTAGTTAAAGTATTAGACAATATATTAGATCTAACTCCACCCCCTGAATAATATCTTATGGTTAAAGTAGTATTAGTAGGTGAAACACCATAGGTATTTGTAAATATAAAGTTGGTAGGACTATATGCTGTTGTTAATTTGCTTTCTTCAAAAGGTAATCCTAAACCTACATTAAAGGGGTTGGGTGTGATCTCTTCAGTTGTACTTAAAGGTGAACCTGATCCAAATTGTATTTGTAGTTGGTTTTGAGTTAAAAAACGAGTTGCAAATCTATTTTGTACTTGTTTTAGTTGTAAAATATAGGGAGCATCATCACTATTTACATAATTATTAGGATCATTTATGTTGGTATTTTTAATACCATCAAAAACCATTTCTTGACCTAAATAATCTACTTCATACCATCTATTACCCTCAGTATCAAATATATCAATAATTCCTGCTATCGAATTATCATCAAGAATAACAGTATTAAAAGCTTGAGGTGCTCCAAAACTAAAAGATTGAGCTTTGATTGCCCCCGAAAATGCCTTTCTAGTCTTTTTTAATAAATAATATGTAGGATTACCGTTTGAAGTTTGTGAGATCGTAATTTCTGTTGGATCCATAGAACTAGATACTGTAAAATCTATTGGACTTTCAATAGTAAAAGTGACAGGAGATCCTGAGGTTGTATTTACTTGAGTATTAGAATTAACATATAGAGCATAATCAAAATCAGGTATATATAATGAACCTGATAGTTTTGATGGGATTTGTTGATATACATCAATTAAGGTATGGGCTAGTCCTGTGGCTCTAGGTTTGTATCCATACATGTAGGCCATATCATATAAATTATCCTGCTGCCTAGCATATTGTAAATAATTTTCTTGGATTTGATTATCTAAATAAAAAGATAATACATCACCTACATACGCTGCCTGTTCCATGAACATCATTCCCGGTGATGTTTCAGTAAAATCAGTATAGGTTGTAGGAAAATAGGTCTGTGAGTAATTTATTAACTGACTTCTCATCTCTGAAAAGTCTTTATTTATATAATTTATATTTCTCTTGATAGCCATTATTTATTGAAAATTTAAATTTAAAGTATCGGTTATACCTGTATTTGATATACTATAAAATATTTCTACTGTTATATTATTATTATCAGAGTTGGATAAAACATTTAAATTATTAACTATTATATTAGGAAAATAATCTGATATCTTTTGTTGTATGTCTTCCTTTAAAAATTCTAAAGTGTTAGATGTAATTTGTTGGAAAATAAATCTCCTTAAACCACCCCCAAATTCAGGATTGCCTGGTCTTTCTCCAGGGTTTGTTAAAAAGAAATTTATTAAATTATTTTTTACGGCATCTTTACTTAGATAATTTGGAGTAAATACCCCACCCTCATTAAAGGGTAAATTAACACCAATACCAACTCTGGGTCTAGTGTCATTGGGTGAAATTTGCTGTGCCCCGAATGCCATTTATTTATATTTTACCTTTCATTAAACCCATAATCATATCCATTCCTACTTCACCTTGAGGTAAAGAACCATTAGGTGATGAAGTATCCATATTACCCGATAATTGTAGAGGTTGACCTACATTACCTGAATTTAAAGATAAAGCTGTTTCTCCTAGAATGTTTCTATACGATTCTCTTAATTCCTCCGAGGTTCTTGAAATCATAGAGGGAGAGGATGGAATTGGGTTTTCTATATGGGGTTGTGGTGATTTAAAGTTATTTTCATATATAGTATGTTTAGGGACTCTAATAGCCTCCAAAAGAATTTCTTTCATTTCTTCTCGGATTGCTTCTTTTACTGCATCCTTCATAATGTTTTTTAATTCACTTAGTTTCATATTAAAAAATGTTTATTATAAATATTAAATTAATCAGCTTTTAAATTATTATTTTGTATATAAAAGGCTAGTTCATCTATTAAAATTTGAGGATCAGCACTAAATGAAGGCTCTCCTTTTAATATAACTATACCTGATGAGTTTTTAGCTATTGCTTGACGAGAATAAAGTGTACCCTCACCATAATTTTGTTTACTTTTTTCATCTGCAACAACTTCAAGTTTAAATCCGTTTACTATGTTAGATTGAGGTTCACCTTCTAATGTTTGCCCTTCGGCTAAAGCTAGTAGTTCGGAGTTTATTTCATCCATAGGAATACCTTGAGATATAGTACATTTTTGAATTAATTCATCTATTTTTTTTAAATATAATAAAATTAAAATTAAAGATACTATTAAAAATATTAAACTAATAATTAAGGCTTTTCTTAATTCTTTAAAGGTTCCCGAAAGATCTCCAAGTAAACTTTTTACATCTTCTAGCTGTGAAATTACAGAGAATGGGACTCCCACTCCTGGAGGGGTAGAAACAGGGAAAGGTAAAGATGAAATTGTTATTTTTCCGGCTACAAATTTTTTACTTAAAAATAAAAATAAACCGGCAAGTACGGTATTTACAATGATAACTCCCCATATTTGATTAAGTTGTCGAACAATAGAGTTTCGCCGTTTAATTATTTCCTTTAACACAGAATCACTGGGGCATTTGGCTTGGTTTAGTTGGGTTAATTTGGCTATACCAAATAAAATCATTAACCCAAATGCTAAGGGAAATAATCGTTCTTGGATAACATTAGCAAAACCTAAAACTCTATTTTTTGAAGCAATTAATGTTTTCTCAGCAATATTTGAACTAAGTTCCATAACTTTACTAGATATGTTATTTAGTTGTTTTTTAATTTTAGCAGTTTCAATTTCCGCTGCCTTATTTATATTTAATAAACTTTTTATAGGCAATATTTGTAATACCTCACCGTTTTGGGATATAATAGTTTGTTCTGCGGGGGCGTATCCCTCTAAAGTATAAATTACTCTAGTTTGAAGTAAAACTTTATTATTTAAGTTAGGTAATACAACGGTACTAAATCTTAGTGAATATTCACCATTAACATCAGTTTTAAGTTCTTTATTTCCATTTTTATCATATTCATATTTAAACTCTTCAACTTCGGTTACTATATTAGTTTGAGGATCTTTAACTTTCTTAATATTTTTTACCAATTTTACAGGATATAAACCTAAAAATACCTCAACCTTAACACCGGGTATAGGCTCGTTAGTTTGTTGGTCAAAAACTCTACCTTTAGTTGAAAATGTAGCTATCTGAGGTTTATTTCTATTATATGTCTCCTTAATTAATTGGGGATTATTTGTAAAAACTTCAATATTTTCTTTAACACCGGCCGATTGAGCTAGTAACTTCTTCCCCTGTGGAGTATTTGTAAGAAACTGTTGACCTAAGTCTAATAATAATTTTTCATCCCCCATTTTTATGAAGTTTTTACATTATTGGATACTAAACCTGGAAGGGTTTTCTGTATATTGATTATGGATTGTTTAACGAATACACTTTGAGCACCTGCAATCGGAATTTGAGATTCTTTATTTAAGGCATCCACTAATAAATTTAAATTATCTAATAAAATATTAAATTGCTCCATAAAAGAAGTACCTAAAATTACACCTTCTTTTGCCTCTTTTTTACCTAATGAAACAATTCCTTTTTCAGAAAGTAAATTTACATTTCCATTTTTGGATTTTATCCCTACATCCTCAATAGATTCAGCAATAAAAGACTTAGCAGAAGAAAATATTATACTATCTAGATTAGTATTAAATAATAATCTGTTAGAATTAAGTATTACTTGGGGGTTATTATATGCCTTAGGTGATATGGGGGTATTTTTTACTAAATCACTAAATGGAACAGTACTAGCTTCTCCTATATTACTCTTAACGGTAGCTATATTGATTGGGATTTGTTGGGTCGAAGTTAAATATATTGAAGATAAATCTTTATTTATATCTTCTGTTATGGGTATAAATCCTTCAATATTAGTTTGTGAGGGCTGACCGTTCCTTAAAATAGTGATTGGGCTACCCCCGTCTCCTGAAGTTGACCAAGTATTAGGTATACCTCCAGTTTGAGAAGTATTACCTAATCTAATACTATTTCCAAATCTTCCTTCTAATATATTATCACCCGCATAGGGTAAAATTGGGTGTATATTAGATTTTTCAATAAATGTACCCCCACTATTTCCGTTAAAATCTAAAGAAATTGTTGTAGGAGTTATCTTTCGAGTACTTCCACTTTGAATTTCTAAATAATTTTTATTTTGGGAAGGAGAAACTGAGGGGCTAGAATCGTAAATATTAGGGTAGGCATTATGGTGTTGTGAGCTCCACAATGAAATGGGATTTAAATAGTAATACATCTTCTCCCCTGTAGCTTGGGATTCTCCGGTTGTTGGTAATTGAAATAATAAAACATTTTCATTTACTAAAGGATAATTTTTTAAGTTAGGTAGTAAAGGTTTTGCAATATTAAGTTTATTATAGCCAGATGATGTTCGGGGATTGACTCCTGATTTAGTAGTTATCCATGAAATAGTACCTATACCATTCCAACCCCCAACTGAATTAAATAAAGTTGAATTTGAATTTAAAGAAATATCTGCTACCCTACCAACCGTAATCATATCCTCTAGATTATTTATTCTAGAGGTGGAATTTGAAGTATTTTGGGATTGATTATTTATATAGGCAATTCCTACTTTTGACATTTTTAAGGTTTTTTGTCAGGGGTTATATTTAATTTTTCTAATTCTTCAAGTAATTGTTTTTTCTCAGCTTCAGAAATACCATATGAATCATCATTCCCCTCGTTATTATTTACAACTCGTTGAATAATAGTAGCCATCTTAATTAGTTGTTCATCATTACGTACTCCTATTTCTAGGTATTCTTTAATTAAAGGTACAATTAATGTAGCATCCCCTATATCAGATATAAGGGGTTTTAGTTCTGAAATTAGTCCCGAGATTTGAGATTCTTTCTTTTTTTGATTATTATATATTTCGCTTAAAATATCAGAAAATTTCTTTTTTCCAAAGATAACGCTGTCTAATGCACCCATAATATAGTATTTTATTATAAATATTAATATTAAAGAGAATTAAAATTTACAATAGCCATAATCTAGATAAAATACATATTGAGATTTAAATAAATCATATAAAGTATCTGCTATTTTAGTAATTTTAGGAGTTTTTACATCTATAATTTCTCGAATGTATATGTAAAGAGCCTTTTTATTAAAAATTTCAATATGTTCTCTATTACGAAATAATTCTAAAATTGCATCCGCTATAGCAGCGTCATTTTTTTTCGGAAATAAAGTAAATATATTTTGGGTGGAATAATTAACAAATAATTCTATATATTCACTTAACTCATCATTTTCTTTTCCTAATTCACCCATTTGATATGAATGGTTAGATCCATCTTGAGTTAATATATCAACATCTACTTTAGTAACTTTTTTAGAGTAAATTTTAGTATTATGTAATATTAACCATCGTTTAACTATAGTACCAAAATAGGAATATGCTTTAGCTCCCTTAAGGGGATCAAACAAATGTATTTTTGATAAGAGAAAGGTTATTATCTCATGTTGTAGGTGTTCTAATTCATCTACTTCGGTGTGGTAAAATTTAAAAGTATGAATTATATTTTGAGTTAATTTGAAGAAGGCATAATGTACTCCATCTATTGTATCTGGGTTATTTTCCCAATCTACTCCTAATTCATATATTTTACTACGAATAGAGGGATCAGAAGTATTATTGTAAAGTACAATAGCATCTTCTGTTAATTGGGTAAAATAATTTTTACTTTTTGGTCTTCTTTTCTTTACTACCATTAAGATTGAGGGAATTTAAATTTTGATATACTTTCTTGGATAATCTTTACTTGATCAAAAAACCAACCAATTTCATCATCACTCTTAAAGGACTCTTTAAGATCAATTTCTTTTAGTTTTACATCGGATAATTCGATTTGAGTACTTAACTCCTTAAGGTGAAAATCATACCTTTCAATAATTTCCTCAAGTTTTTCTACTTTACGTAAAAGATTAATGGTCGTATATCCTAAGACTACGACCAAAATACAGGTAAGAATTAATATTGTTTCTAACATCATATTGAATCTAACATACTTTTTAATCCGGGGCTGGAGATTGAATTAAGTGCCCGGGATTTAGTACTGGGTTTTGAATTAACCCCCAAGGTATGACCCTGAGTTGTGACAGGCACTCTATTTTGGACTTCTCCTCTAAATTTAGGTAACCATTCAATTTCAAATTCAACTCTGGCTGCTAACATATCTGCCTGATGTAAAATTAATGGTAAAGAATTTCTGAATTTTTGTTCAACAGCATATCCCATAAGATATTTTTTATTACCTTCATCATACAACCCATCATGTGTCTGGATTGCTATCATTTCATTAAATGTGTACTTAATATTATTGGATTGAAGTAGAAATAATCCACGGTCTGGAACCGAGGCAAATGCCAATTTAGTATTAAAAGTATAATCCTCACCCAATTTTTCTTTTCGCCATTGATCTGTCTGGGGTATATAAGACTCATGTTCATCATCTCCTAATTTACCTAAATCATGATTAATGGCTGAAAATACTAATTCTTCCTGGGTAAATAATGTCATATCAGATCCAAAATGTTCCCATACTTTATATAATTGTAAAGAAGCATCGACAACACGATTTACATGTTCTACATACCCTCCAGGAAACGAGTTATGATATTCTTTTTTATGAGATGCCGGCATTAAAGTAATGCGATCTTCATACTTTTTATAGAAAAGTAACAATTGTTTCTGTCTTTCTCCGGTAATGTAAGTTTTGATATTTTGGTTAAATACTTCCCAATTACCTAAAATTTGTTCTGCTGTGAGATTCATAACTTTAATTTTTAATTTATTTTAATTGTATTGTTGTGGTTCGTTATCAAGTTGAGATTTAATATCCTCAATTATATCTTCTCCGTTTTCAATTTGTTTTATAAATTCCTCAACGGGTTCCGATCTATTAACTAAATGTTTAAGTATTGATAATGTACCTTCTAATTTCTCTAATCTTTTAATAATGTAGTCTTTGTTTTTCATGTTTATGTTTTAATGTTTCAACCCTGTTTCTATCTCTCGTTTCCATCCCCCATTTCCATCCCCCTATTCCCTAAATCTGTAATTCAAAGGTACGGAAAAAAAATTAAGTATCCAAATTATTTTTTTAAATCCTTTGTTTTTTCTTTTAAAATTAAGATTTTATGTAAAAAAGAACATTTCTCATATTGTTCTATATCCTCTCTTTGAAAGAAATTCATAGCCAATTTCAGAGCACTTACCAATGGTATAGTTTGGAAATGTTCAATTGCCTCTAAGTGATTAGTATTCTCTAAATCTATTTGATTTATGTAAAAATATGCCCTATTAAAGATAGTAAAATCTGAGGATAATTTAGTTTGATCTTCATCATATTCTTGATCAACCGTCTTCAGAAAATTTTTTAACTTTCTATGGAATATTATGTGATTAGAAATTAATTTAATAAACATTCCTATTTTGGTAAATGGTTCTTCCTTTAAAGAAACTTGTAATTCTTCTAAGGTGATTTTATCAAATTCAAATAGATCAAATATTTTATCTTTATCTAACACAATTAATTAAAATAAGTTTTTATGTATAAATATATATTAGGGTTATAATATCTCCAAATAATTTTAATTTTTTCTTACATAAAACAATACTCCCCACACACCCCAGAATTTAAATTTAATAATTTCTTTCAAAAAATTTATCAAAAAATACTTTTATAAAAAAAACAACCATTAAAGGGAAAAATAAAGCATTAATTACTCTAAGCTCAGTAGTTAATTTTCCTTCTGTTAATTCAAATACCCATTCTATAAATAAAACCCATACTAGCAAAATTGGAAGATAGATTACCATTGTGTATAATTTTTACCGATTAATAATATTGTTTTTTTTGCTTCTTCTAAATCTATATGAAAAAATTCTCTTTGTTTATTAATACGATATTTTTCTAATGCTTTATGAATTTCATGTTCCAATTGTTCCCCATTAAAACATTTAAAAGCCCAAGCAACGGTATATGGGAGTGCAACTCCGGTAGCACTAGATATCTGTTTAGCCCTCTCATCGGGGGTTAGTTTAGTATATCCAATTTTTAGTACCCCGGGTTGAGTTTGATTTTCTAAAATATAAACCCACTGGTCCCCTTCACCTCTATTAATAAATAAATTTTTTTTTCTAGAAGTATAATATGTTACATCTTCAAAACCATCACCTCCTAAAGATGGAGAAATTGTAAAGTAAGAGGCCATAGCTACACTCATATCTGAGTAGTTTTCTTTCAAGGGGAGAAATTCTTCTGCTTCTTGTAGTGATATACGTTTCATTTGAAGATAATTTTAAATTCTTTATTTACAATAACTCTTTCTCCTATATCACTATTAAACATAGTACTAACTAATACTTTAGCAGTATCCCCTACCATCTCATTATCCAGGAAAATTTGTTGTTTTGGTGTATAATTATACTTACTATAGGTACCAATTAGAGTAGAAGAATAGGGACAATTTAAACATTGATTTTTATTTATTTGATATCCTACTATGTTAAGAGGTGGATGAATCTGTGCCATATTTTGTATGGTATACGTTAGATTACCAACGGGAATGGGATTTATATAACCTCCACCGGTAAAAAATCCTAACACGTTGTATAATGGAACTGTAAATCTTATGCTATTTATCCAAACCCAATAATTTGAATCAAATGTGGTTTCTACTAATGGTACTCCATTTATAACATAGTGGGGGTCTAATTTATCTAATTTACCTTTTATAGTAAAATATTTTAAACCATTATATTTTACATGCCAAAACCCATTCCCATCTTTATAAACTCCAGGTGAAACCAAAGGATCAATTTCAAAAAAACTATCACAATTCCCGTCTATACAAGGATAGGGTTTTGATAATTCCTCGGGGCTACAACCCCCGAGGAAAAGAACTAATAATATATAAATAAATTTTTTCATTATGATACTAATTCTAGAGCTTTAGAAAATAATTTTTTATTCATGTCAATATCTTGTTTAAAATTTTTAATTTTACGAGATTGACGAACTTTTCCTCTTAAGGTACTATATTGGAATTTACCTCCCATTATGTTTTCTTGTATTCTATTAAATACCACCCACAAATCATTACCTCTATCTTCATCTCGGTTTATTTCCAAAACATTTTCTATAGAATTCTCATCTATTTTATTATCTGTTCCTTCTAATCTAATTTCAAGTAAAGATTTAGCTAACGATAGTATTTCTTCTTCTTCTAACTGCAAAGATTTCATACTATTTATAGATTCAACAGTTAAAGGTAATCTTTCGATCATATCTCTAATAGTTACTTGTAGTGATTCAAAATCATAACCCATATGGCGAATTTTAAAATCACTAAATTGTTCTGTAGAAATTACTAATCCATTTTCACAAATCATTCTAAATAAACCGGCAGTAAAATTAAATGCATTTTTTCCATCATGGGAATTAGTAAGTAAAATTTGAGGAAAAACTGTATCACCGTCAAGCCCCGCAATAGAAACTTCAGGATTTCTAAAGACAACTAAATGTTTTTGGTACCCTACATTTTTACGAGCCTTAACTTCTTTAGCATCAACAACACCCCAACCTAATAATTCCATATCCCTAATTATTCTGTCTGTAGGAATGTGAGTATATTTATCCGAAGTTCCAGCAGAACCCTTTGGGGTAAAAATACTAGGAGTTGATACTCTTAATTCATTTAAACTTTTAAACTCAGTAGATTGTAAATTTATCATAACTTTTATTTTTGAAATTTGTAACCGCTCGAACCTTTCGAACCCGTAAATATACGAAATATTACTCGGGAAACCACGTCTCTTGCGCATTATTGTTGATAAATTTAAATAAAAATTTTAAGTAGGAATGTTAGAGGGTATGGTAGTAAAAATAAAGTAGAACTACCATACCATAACATAAATTTTTCCCTTTTAATAAGTTTGAAGTCTTACTAATACATTAGGAATACTACCAACATCTAGAATTTAATATAGAAGCACTAGAAGTTCCTGAAGTATAAGGTGTCCCAGCATAAGCCATTGTCCCCAAAGTAACCGATAAAAACCAAGTTTTAGTTGAAGGTATTCAACCTATTGTAATAAAATTTAACAACAGGTTTAAAATAGAATTACAAATTATGAATTTTGATAAAAACGATAAATACAGAGTAACTTGGACTTTAAATTAGGTCCAAGTTCCGCCTCCTAATAATTCTGTTCTTGTTTTCATAATGCTCTTTTTAAGTTGTACAAATATACAACAAATTTTATTCCAAATCATATTTTTTATTGTTTGATTTTATTTTTATTTATAAATTCCCTAATCCCCCTCCTTAATTCAGCGTCATAATTATTATAACATTCTACATATTGATTTATCAACCCTAAGTTTGTTTAATTAAATACTCACCAAATAGTTGCATATTTATATCCTTACATAACTGCAAATCTTACGATACATCCTGAGTGCGTATGAGGTCTATACTCTTCAGGATTTCTTAATACTTTTTCTAACATATCACGAATCATTTGTTTATCATCTTCATATGTTCTTTGTGGAGCATTAATATTTTGAGGAAAATCAGGTGACCAAGTTAGAGTAATACTTTGTTTAGGTTCATATGTTTCTGGGTTGTAAGTGGTAGGGGTAAATACACATCCATCTTTTACTGGGGTATGCATTGTACCTGGCTCATACATTTTTGGAGTAAACATTATACTGTAAATGTATCCTACTTTGTGTTTATAAGTTGGGTTATCGGCATCTGATATTTTTATTGATTTAGCGACCAGTGGGGTTGTGTTATCTTCTGCTAATACACTCGGATGTTCCCTCCAAATAATTTTATCAAACTCAAAATGTTTGATAAGTTCTACTTCTACTTGTATGAGTTGTTCTTCGGTTAAATTGTTAATACCCAAGGCGTCCATAGAGTGACCGCAAATATCTACTAATTTATCTGTTAAATTTGATTTCATGATTTTATTTATTTATAATTTTAAATGTATATATATTTTGTTTTTAGTTTAATAGACTGACATCTATTCTTATTTGTTTTATATAAACTATGTTAATAAGTGTGCTACTTTTCAGACTTTTTTTCAATTTTCTTATTTTGAAATATATTGATTTTCACTTTTTTGTTTATAATTAAATCCTGTACTAGAGACGCTTCTTTGTAGTTTTTACAATCCGCTACATCTACATTAATGTGTATTCCTAACTCCTTTAATTGTTCCGGTGTTAATGGTTTTACGAGTGAGGGTTGATGTTGTTTAGGATATTCTCTTTTTAGTGGATCTTTCTTAAAGAAATATCCTGTTATATCCACATATCGAAGAAGTTCTTTATCTCCCTCTATAATGGTATTTCCTGATTTTGCTTTAAGCATTACAATCTTAAATCCTAATTTATTTGTAATCCATTTGGTAAATAATAAAGGTAATCTTTTCATAATTTTTAGTTTATTTGTTTATTTTCTTTTATTTACTTAATCCCTAATAATAAATTCATCACCTACAATACAATCTCTATTATCAATAAAATGTAAAATTTTATTTTTCAAACCATCACTTTTATTATCACATTCCATAATCTCTTTAGTTAATAAATTCTGAACAACACAACTTTCAACATAACTAGAATGTGTACAATTAAAATGTCCCTTTTCTTCTTCTATTACATTTTTTACTTCTAATACTTTAAATCTTTCCATAACTTTTATTTTTAAATATTACCTATTAAACTTAATTGTTTTTCTCTTCTATAATCGATTTCTTCAATTGCTCCCTCTAATGAGGATGATATATGATTACAACACATAAAAACTTCACCATTTACATTCCTAGCAGCTCTACCTGATACTTGAATTAGACATGATTTAGTTCGTAAAAAGTTATTCCTACTAGCTTGCTCAACAATTACTAAGGAACATTGTTTTACATCAAGCCCTTCACGTAACATATTAATACCTATAATAACATTAGTTTTACCACTACGTAAATTTCTTAAAATTTCCTTACGTTTATCTTGTTTTATTTTAAAATGTATAACTTCACTTTCAATATTGTTGTGTGAGAGTAAAGTATTAATATCACTAACTGATTTTCGGGATATACAGTTTATAAAAACGGTTTCACCTTTTAAAATTGTATCTTTAACGTCATTAATCATTTTTTTACCACCAAAATATTCATCTGTTTTAATAGTAAGTTTTGGATCCACTATATTATTAGGACGTGTCATTAACTCCGAAACATATTCACTGTTATCTAATTCAAATTTTGATGGAGTAGCGGACATATAAGTTATTGTGTTTACTCTATCTTTTAAATCATCAAAATTTAATACATTGTTTTTGATAACATTACTTATATAAAATCCTTTATCTACTAACTTTGTTAATCTAGCTTTATTAGCACTAGGTAATGCTTTCAATTGTAATAGTGTTAAATGGGATTCATCAATAAATAAATTTGGTTTTGATTTTTTAAAATAATCTGTTAAATAAAAATCACCTAATTTTTCCCCTAAAAGTGCAATCACATCAGTATTGTAATATTCACTATCTGAAGGTAACAGCATGTTAACTGTGTGGTCTATGTGATTTCCTAATCTTTCAGCTTCCTCAAATTTCCCTTCCCTCTTAAAATCACTAACTTGTTTAACCATCTCTTCATTCAACCTCCGTATAATATAACTCTTATGTTCAACAATTAAATCTAGTAACGATTCTTCAAAAGTAGGAAATAAAATAGTACTTGAACATACTAAAATAGCTTTATCTGAATATTCTAGAAAATCTTTAACTTTATATCGAAGATCCTTATTTTCTTGATTAACAACTATTGTACCTTCAACTTTTTTCTGAAGAGCATTGTGAAAATATGGTGGTATATAAATATCATAATTAGATACATAATATCCAACAAAGTTATCAGGAAACATTTCAACTAATTCATTATACAGTTGATATGCTAATACTTTATTAGGAGCTAAAACTATTGCAGGGTTATCTTTATTACTAATAATATTTCCTAATACAAATGTTTTACCGGAACCGGTAATCCCTTTTAAAGTTTGTTGTTTATGTTTCCCTATTCCATCTAATAAACCATTAATCGAATTATATTGATCTTTAGTAGGAGTAAAATTAGATTTTAATTTAAATGATTGATTTCCCATATCGTTTTGTTTTAATTATTTATTTATAATACCTCATGCATTAATAAACATTCTCTACATCCTTATATAAAAATTCACCAAATAAACTCACATATTTCTCTTCTTCCAAAATATTTTCAAAATATTTATTTGTTGGTGTTTTAATAGAACAATTATTTCCTTTAATTTTAAAAATTGCTTTTTTATATCCTTTTACATATAAATCCCATTCCCCTTTTCCTTTATCTATAAATTCATTAAATTTTGGATTTGATTTATGGATTCCTTGTGCTTTAACATCACTATAATCAAAAATTTTATCCATTAACATTTTCCAAACATCACCATGTGGTTTTGGATCTAAACCCGCAATTTCGGGTGCTAATTTAAAATAGTGGTGATCATAAGCATGGCAAAGTTCATGTGCTATAGTATCCCTTTCCAATTCTGTATCTAATATAAAGGATGATAAATTGATTAAATAATGGTTTGGTCCTATATACTTACAATGTCCAAATTTAGATTTTGCCTTTGTAGATACTTCATATTTAATCTTAAGCTTCTCAACACCTAAATCATTTGATATTTTAGTGTTTAAATTTTCTAATAATTTATTCTCCATCTTGATTTATAAAAAAGGTTACATAAAATTGTTCATCCATTTCATCATAATCACTAAATTGAAATCCTAATTTATTAGCAAATTCCTTCAATTGGATAAATTTATCGATACTTTCTTTTGAAATATTATTCATTTCTAATCCAATAATCAAATTTTCTTCTTCCATAACCTTTATTTTTAAAATTTATTAATAGCTCGAACCATTCGAACGTGTAAATATACGAACAAATCCACCAAAATCCAAATTCTTTGCGTATTATTGTTGAAAAAAGAAATGAACCTTAAATTTACATAAAAAATTCAAAAACCTAAAAACTAGCTTGGTAACGCCCCTCTAATAAGTAAATCCGTATATACTTAAAATTACTAGGAAACATCAATTTCTTTCATTACCTTGTATGTTTCAGCATATAAAGTGAAACAGTTTATAATATTTTTATTAAGGTGGATTGGAAATAATTTATCCATACCTTTTTGGGTTGTAGGTCATATTCATTTATCCTTAAATGTTTATGAGGATATACATGAAATACTTTCCTCATTTGGGATGAATATATTAGTGGGAATAGGGTTTTGGTTGGAATGGAGAGTATATAAAAAAGAAGGAAATGAAGAAGAAGGAAGTTTTAGAGTTGAAAAATGACAATCTCGAAGATTATATGGTGGAACCCCACCTATTAGTGGTTTATACTGCTCGGCATTGTGGTGCGTGTATACGATTAAAACCTCATTTATATACACTACCACCACAAATTAAAGTTATTATTGTAGACAGTGAGGTAAACGTGAAATCTAACCGATTTTTCCCTAAGGGAGTAGCATTTTATCCCACATTAGCGTATTTTGAAGATGGTAAATTTAAAAAAGAAATATCACAGTTAGATATTATTGTAGGTAACGTGGTTTTTTAATAAATCGTGTGTATATTGGGGTATAACTAAATTGTAAAAAAATAAAAACATGGAATTATTATATTTTATTGGTGGGATATTAACTGTAGGATTAATATACGGAGGATGGTTTTTTAGACAAATACATAAAGAACATCAAAATCTGTTATCACAAAATAGGGTTTTGGATGAGAATCAAGATAAAATTATGTGGGAAATGTCGGTGGTTAAAGCAAGAGTGGAAGGGGTTAATAACCAAAATATAGAATTAACTGATAAAATAAACACAAGTACCTTTGAATCGACTATGGAGCTAAAAAAAAGGATGGATGTTATGGATATATTGATGAATACGTTGCATGAACAAATTAATACTTCAAATAGGGTTAATGAAAAGAGTATGACTAAAGTATTTAATGATTACCAACAATTGAGGGGGAATGTAAAATCGTTAAGAGAAGATCCTAATTTTTTAAGTAGATATTAATGAAAAATTTTTTGATAGGTTTAACTTATGGAATTGTTGCTCAAATTTTAACCTTTTTTCAATTGCAAGGGCAATTTAAATACCCCATTATGAGAGATAACCCTTTTATTATGGCCTTATTTGGAGTACCAATTTCACTTCTGTATATCTATTCGGTTAAACATCTGGTTGCATATTTTGAGGGAGAATTATGGCCTTCTAGATTAATGGGTTTTGCCATAGGTGCTATTATATTTACTGTGATGTCATGGGTTTGGTTTAAAGAACCTTTAAGTTTAAAAACTGGGATTTGTTTGGGTTTATCCACATGCATAATGTTAATTCAATTATTTTGGAAATAAAAACTGATATATTTTTACCGCAAATTTTAACTCAACCAATACTGGATTGGGTTTTAGATAGAAATAACCGAAAATTATGTCTTACAATTACACCACCCCATTTATCTGGTTTTGTAGCGGGTATGACTCATTTAGAGAGTATGAAGGGAGATTTAAAAAAGTTAAATTTCCCTATATCTGAATTAAATAAGATAAATACCTATATTTTAAAAGAATTGGGTTGGAAAAAAAAAGATTTAAAACCCGAGGTTAGATTTGGGTCATTAATATCTTATAGTGAAAAGGGACATGTAGTCCATTTACATAAAGATAAAAATGAATTAGAGGGTTATATTCATGTTAGGTTAAATGTAATGATTTCATTACCACAAAGAGGTGGACACCCTCAAATTGATGGTTCGGTGATAGAAATGAAAGAGAATCAAGTTTGGGTTTGTAGAGCGGGAGATTTTTTTCATAGTACTACTGAAGTTGAAGGGGAAAAACCTAGAATCATGTTATCTATGGGATATAACGTACCTTTGTATATACCTGATCGATACCAAGAAAATTTTTAAGAAAAGGAAGTTAAAATATAAGATTTTTGTGGGAAGTTACCCAAAATCTGAAAATGGGGGTAATTTATGGTTAAATGCTAGTTTCCCTTATTCCAAAATATATTTGTATATACTTCTCGATTGGGGATATTTGTATATACTTTTCGGGGGTTTAAAAACTTTTAGAGCTGCATTTGTTATCCTACACCCATTTTCTCACGCCACCACCATATATGGATATCAACGCGCATGGGGCTATATACATCATACTATATACCGCCCGCCGCCACACCACATTTATATACCCACAATACATAAGTTATACGTAAGTAATACGTAAGTACCCCATGGGATCTAAAATCTAATTTATATCATACCATATACCATAAACTAAAACACCACCAATGCTTAAAGTAAAGTTTTCAGTACCCTCGCCCTCAGGACTTTTAACTTTAGAGGCATCAAATGAAAAATCAAATCCACCATCATCTTCATCATCAAACCCCGCCACATCAGCATCCAATTGTCCCTCAGAATTTACCCCTATATAGACCTCAATATGGTTATATTTGTTTACCTCAGAGGCATCCCAATTGTATTTATTGGCTAGCAAGCCCACAAGTTTTTCTTTATTTTGATTAATAAAGTTAAGTATACTTTTACCCGGGTTCTCATCCTCAGTTAAATAGGCTCTAAATGCATTTAATTCTTCCATGTTTATATTATTGATTTAGTTTATATGTCTATATTGTTAGTTACCACCACGTGAGATACTAACCCACTTGTAGCCAGCCAATTTATGGGATTCGTACGTTGATTTATTTGCACGTTTATTTGTATTATATAGATAGACTGGACCCGTATAGATCTCACCATTTATTCTACGGGCCCCATTGTAGGCTCTAAATTCACGTGATGTGACTCTATACCAATCTTTTAGATTCACCATATATACCTCCAAGTTGGAAGCGGTATTAAAGTCATATATTATTTTTTCGGTGTGTCCAGATTTTTCACTCATATGAATTGAGGGTTTAATTTATTTTTAGCACCCCCAGCATATAGCATTGGGGGTTAGTCTCCCCTGCTTACATATCTGTTTGGGTCAAGCCGAGAACTCATTTGTGTTGGGACTTGCTAATTACCGAACCATCTCTCATTCCTTTCTCAAGGGAACAACACATCTAACATTACTGCTAGTATCTTTATGTAAACTATCTCCGTAGCTATAAGACGTAGTGGAGCCATTCATTTACAAAGGTATTCAATGTTTAACCTATTTTATTATATTGATGGAACTTCATATTTCTCCACCATTAAAAACAACTAATTCCTCAAATTTATACTTAACAACCACTCTTTTATCCATCACAAATGTAAACGCGGAGAATCCTTTAGAACCCACCTTAATTATGTTACAACAAAATTGATTTACTATACATCTCTCATCCGAACTACTACGCAATTGCTCAGACAAATATCCATTTTCATTGTAGCTAAAAGTTGGCGCTCCTTTGTAAGTTCGGCTTGATGTTTTAAATTCCACACTTTGTAAAAATTGCTCTTTTGTCATAACCTTTATTTTTAATTTTTCAATCGTCCGAACTTTTCGAACATGTAAATATACGAACAATACCTCAGGTAGCCTAATGGGGCCACATTTATTTTAATGAACTTCTATATCGGTAATGTAAACATTGAATTTCACCACCACATAAAGACCCGAATGTAACGAATTTTTTACCATCAACATTTGCTTTAACTTCTGCTCCAACTCTTGA
>Ga0209414_1000098_pt1 | contig 37000 bp, 42 predicted proteins | sample LakVidmifraction_4_FD_181154 | JGI IMG/M metagenome (GOLD analysis project Ga0209414, IMG submission 181154) | Hypersaline microbial communities from Lake Vida, Antarctica - Brine Hole Two &gt;0.2 micron (SPAdes) (version 2) | ecosystem: Environmental > Aquatic > Non-marine Saline and Alkaline >...
TTAAAAATGCTACAATCAAAGCAGAGGAGTATAACAACATAGATGATGTCAAGAAAGATTTGGATAAGTTTTTGATATACTACAATTTCAGCAGAAGACATGGGTCTTTAAGAAAAGAGTTAAAAGTCAGAACTCCTTTCGAAGCAGTACAAAGTTGGTTTAAAATTAAACCTGAAATATTTAAGATTTTACCCGATGGTTTTCAAGATATGGTTTTTGGAAAAATGGTACAACGTGGTGAAACTTGACACTTTACTATTCAGGATTACGTGTAAATGAAATCACACAAATAAAATTCAGCTCTATCTCACAGATTATCAAAAGCGGCGAAACAGTTGTAGTATCCCATAAAACAAAGATGGAAAGGGTCTTGTACTTTTCAGAGAGTGCAATTAAAGAGATTAAAAAGTATTTTCCTTACACTGAATATGAACTTAATAACTATTGCATCACCTCGTGGGGCAATCCCAAAAAGACCTTTCATGAGATATCGCTTATCCAACTCGTAAATAAATATATGAAGCAAGTATTGGGAGCTGGATATACTTCTCACAGCTTTCGCCAAGGGCTTATAACTGAAATGGGTTCTCGCAGCGTGAATCCAAAAATAATCCAATCCTTTATTGGGCATAAAAATATAAATACAACTTTGGGCTATATCAAACCAACAGATGAAGATATTAAGCGTGCATTGGTTCGATAATTATAGCTTTCACATTTGCTGCACTTAAATAATTTTATACTCTCCTTCAGGGAAAGTCCATTCAAAACCAAAACGCCATCACTCTCATGCTCACTTCCAAAATTTTAATATAACAGATGAAGCAAAATTCATCTCTTATAGATAATGATTATAAAGATGGATTGTATGACACTTTGAATAATATACTGGATGAGATGAAGATAAAAGGTAGGTAACCTTTTCGAATTTATTAATTGTAGCAACCAGAGGAAACAAGGGAGGAGTTAAAATAAAATTCGTTTTATCTAATTCTGGTTGCCATGTAAGAATTCTACATAATTTACACTAATGGTATGTAAACAGTGTTATCCTCTCCAACCTCTACTTCTTCTTTTACACTTTTTTATAGAATTAAATTCGATCTTAATCAGATAGTGTTTTCCTTATAAAACTTTCTATATAGCACATTTTATAAGGTTTTGTATACTTGGTTACATATTAGTGACCTTCAAACGTCGCTACAGCGCAAACCTTATAAAATATGTTAGATTATAAGGTTTTCGTAATTCTTTTAATAGAATTAGCTTTATGTTAAGCAACTAGGCATTTTGAGAAAAAAATATTTTCAATATGCCCTAATTTTTTTCTTTTAGTTCTGTTATTATTAGATAACTCAAAAATATAAAGGATTGCAAATGCCAATGTGTAAAAAATGTGAAGAAGTTGTAGGAGCAATAGAAATAGATGAAGAAGGCTTATGTAAAAAATGTGCATCAACAAGTGCTGAAACCAACACTACCACATCGAAGAAAAAGATTAATAATGGTGTAGTGGCAGAAAAAAACAATAATTCTGTCATGAAAATAATACTGTATATATTGGCAGCACTAGCTATATTAGATGGAAGCTCAATGATAGCACAAGCTACTAGTGCAATACATCAAATTTTAGCCTATATCGCATTTCTTATTGCTGCGATCTTTTTGTCTGCTGCAGCGATTATAGGTGCAATAAAAAGTTAAATACTGCCCTATTGGCAAGCACCTGCCTCCTGTGCCCCGTATTTTGATTGGCTTACAGTGTATTTGTCTCCCGCATCTGATGAAAGTTGTTGGATGAGTCCATCCCTTGAAAAACCTGTCATCGCAAGGTAGTTCTTTGCAGATCTAACAGCATTTTTCTGAGGTCCAGTCAGATTTTTCGCCCAAGAAGATGTGGTAGTAAGCAGTATAGTAATTATTAATAATTTTAAAAATCTCATTTTAATTTCTCCATTAATGTCTTTATAGAGTATAACTAGTTTATTTTTAAAGAATACCCATTATATTATCCAATGAACCCCTAAAAACGTGACACTTTAAGGTTAGAGCAGTTTTTTCGAACCTTAAATGAAATTAGAGAAGCCCTAAAACACGGGGTTTGACTGTTTAAGACTTTGGTTTTTGACGGAAAACTTAAACAAAAAAGTATCTTCTCCTAAAACCTTATAAAATATATAATTTTATAAGGTTTTCTCCTATAGTCATTTTTCTATCTTTTTTACCAAACAGGTAGTAGGTCTCACCAAGTAGACTTCCTGATACACTTTCCGTAATCCCATCAAACATACCAAACCATTGTCTCCGATAGTGTCTACTTGAAGGGTCTTTGTACCTTTATTGATTGATAATACATCTATATAACAAAATATAAGGATCTATCATGTTAGTAGGATATGCGAGAGTTTCAAGTATAGGACAAAATTTACAATCACAATTAGAGGCTTTACAAAAAGCAGGATGCGAGAAAATCTTTTAAGAAAAGAAAAGTGGTACTAAAACATATAACAGACCTGAACTGCAAAATACTCTTGATTTTGTACGGAATGGAGATACACTTATAGTAACACGATTAGATAGATGCTCACGAATTGTAACCCAAAACGGCTAAGAGCTATAAATATCCAATTCCTTATGACTTAAGGCATTTCTACTACAATAAGAGAACTTTATACTTATTGGAGAAGAATGAAATATATCATTTTATTTTTATTGCCTTTGTTTATTTTTGCTAATGAACAAAGAATTCTTGTGACTGGATTTACTATACATGAGCATACATATGATCGTTTTGGTGAGGAATATAATGCTTTCAATTATGGAGTGGGTTATGAATATAGTTTTTTCAATGACTATAATGAACTTTATTTTGCAACCAACGCTTTAGTTTTTAATGATTCTTTTGAAAATCCACAATTTGTCGTAGGCATGGGTCATGCTTATCGTTTTGATACAGGGGTAATTGATACAGCAATTGGAGTAAGTGGTTTTTTTGGGATAAAAAAAATCTATACCGATGATGATTTAAGTCGTGATGATGGAGGATATGGTCTTACTGGTGGAGTAGGTCCTACCGTTACATTATATTACGAAGATTTTAGTGTAAATTTTGTTTATGTCCCTCCTTTCAGTTATAAAGATCTAGACACTACAGGATTTTTATATACATACTTTGGATACAAGTTCTAATTATAAGTGTTATTACTGTAAAATAGCCCATTACACGAGATAAGATCTAGGATATTTATGATAACAAGTGAAAGTTTTAAAGAAATATTAATCAAATATTTGAGTCTCGAAGATATAACCCCTGATGAAATTGATAACAATGATTCACTTTTTGGTGATGATGGATTAGGATTAGATTCTGTTGATTCTATTGAGTTGGTTTTGGCTATTGAGAAAGAATATGGTGTAAGAATTACAGATTCTTCACTTTATAGTAGTATTTTTGCATCAGTACAAAGTCTTTTAAATTATATTAATGAAAATAAAAAATAAGGTTTTTATAACTACTACCTCTTCTGTTAGTTGCGCTGGAGATAACAATAAAACATTGTTTGCCAATATATGTGATGGAAACAGTGGTATAAAGCAAGACAAGAACTACTTCCCTGGCTCACAACCTGCTATAGGAAAATTATGTTCCAACAGTACCTTCTACGATGCACTTCTACTACAATGTCAAAATATTTTAAACCAGAGTAATTTAGAAAACTTTAAAGATACTCTTCTAATTATAGGCTCCTCTGTTGGAGGTATGAATACTACTGAAGAGATATATTTTGAGACACAAAATTATAAAAATATTAATCCTGATTTTCATCACATCAATGCCATTGCAAATGTATTAAACGAGAAATTTGATTTTTATGATGACATTTCTTTCTCTACCGCATGTACTTCTAGTGCAAATGCGATAGGTTATGCATATGAAGTTTTGTCTAAGGGAGTCTATAAAAATGTACTTGTTGTAGGAGTAGATAGTTTAGCTAAAATAACAGTGGGTGGCTTTTTAAGTTTGGGTGTATTGTCTTCAACCCCTTCAAAACCTTTTGATATAGCAAGAGATGGCATGAATGTCGCAGAAGCCATCGCTTGCTTGTTGTTAGAAAATACACCTTCTGAAAACGCTGTTGAAGTTTGCGGCGTGGGGTACAGTTCAGATGCATATCATATGACTCATCCTCATCCTGATGGTAGTGGGGCTGTTTCTGCTATGTCTCAAGCGCTGGAGTCCGCATCCATTGAATCTAAGCAAATAGATTATATCAATACGCATGGTACAGGTACTATGGCAAATGATAATGCAGAAGCAAATGCCATTGCTACCCTTTTTCCTCATCGTCCATATGTCAGTTCCACTAAGTCTATTACTGGGCATACACTTGGCGCTGCAGGTGCATTAGAAGCGATAATATCATGTATGGTACTTAAAGAACAGAAGTATCCAAAAAATACCTTTTTGGATATTCCAGAAAATATAAATCTTAATTTTCCTTTGATTAGTAAAGAAGAGGAAATTAACTATGTACTTAGTAACTCTTTCGCTTTTGGTGGAAACAATTGTAGTTTAGTGTTTGGAAAATCTAAATGACAATTAATTTAGAGATTCTTGACAGTGCTTATGTTTATGCACCTAAAGAAATAGAAGAGCTCAATACAAAAGAGCTTGTTCCAAAAATGATGGTAAGAAGAAGGCTGACTAGAGCAGCAAAAATAGCTATTTATTTAGCTGATAAAGTCTCTTTTTCGAATGGTAGAATTATCTATGGTAGCAGTTTTGGAGAATTAAGTGCAACAGCTAATATTTTAAATTCCATAAATTCAAAAGAACCCATTAGCCCCACACAATTTCAAAATTCAGTTTACAATACGGCAGTTTCTTATCTCTCTATGTTAAATGAAAATACAAATGAAATTATGACTATCTCTAGTGGAGATAATACTTCCTTAAACATATTGAAATCAGGTGCCATAAAATCTCTAGATGGGGATACTCTATTGCTATTGGCAACGGAAACACTGAATATAGAGAAGATTGAAGAGGTAAACTCTTGTATAGATTTTTTAGAATGTGGAGTTGTATTAAAGGTAAGAATTACAGAAGAAGAAGCAACTATCGATCTTAACAACATAAATAATGGAGTTAAGACACCTAAATCTCTTGATCATATGCTGAATATAGCGAAAAGTATGCATATGGATAAGCAAAATATCATAGAGGTAATACTATAAATTTACCACATAAAGAACCACTTATATTTGCAAAAGAAGTGATTAGGATACAAGATAATATTATTGATGTACTTTGTACTTTTAACGATACTCCTACTTTGGCTATGTTTATAGAAGCTGCAGCACAAGCAAGTTCTGCCTTTGATTTAAGTAATGATAATCAACCTAAAATCGGATTTCTAGCTGTGGTAAAAGATGTTAAACTGCTAAATGACATTAAAGAAAAGCGTTATGTGATTAAAGTGGAAATTAAAGTGAAAATCAATAATATAAAACAATTTTATTTTGAAGTATTTGAAGAATTAAGTAATATAAAATGTGTATCAGGAAATTTTACTCTTATAATACAAGAGTAAACAATTGTTTGCTACAGAAACATTATATACGATGAAAACAGATTATTTACAGATTAAGATACTTTGACAAATCCCAATATCATCAATCTCTTCCACTACTTTTAATCCAGCCTTGTTGACATATTCAAGCATATCCATGGAATTAAACATTTTACTGTAACCATTTGCCATAGCAGTAAAATAAGGTGAGGTATTGATAATACAATAAGCAGAAGTTTCAAACCTTTGTTTGTCCCAAAGAGGTTCCATAATATAAATATAGGCATCTTTGTGCATCGATTCTTTCACTCGTTTTAATAATTTAACTATGTCTTCTTCTTTAAAACAATCAAGAAATTGGCTCATCCAAATGATATCATATCCAGTTGGAATTTTTTTTGTATGGTCAAGAACATTTAATCCAACAAAATCTATTTGATCTTTTAGTTGAGCAGAATTTATATTTTCTTGTGCTAACTTAATTTGTTCTGGAAGATCAAGTATTGTAATATGCGTATCCTTATCAGTTTGAGCAAGTTTTATGGAAAACTTACCTGTATTTCCACCAATATCTAAGATTTTTTTTGGTTTGTTTCTTAATAATATTTGTATGGCTTCTTCAAAAGCTGTATCTGAATAATAATGATCAAATGCGAACCAACTATTTTGTGCTTTTTCTGGTAATGAAGACAATGCGGGATAAATAGTTTCCCAATTTCCAAAAACTTTTAGACCAGAAGCTTTTTCATTTTTAATGGCTTCATCCAAATAGAAGAGTCCCTGATAATTTACATCATGATTGTAATCCATATTGATTCTAGTCATATTGTCTTTGAGTAGAAAATATCCCGTTTTGGTTAGATGGTACCTATCATTATTTATCTTAACGATATCTGCACTTAATGAACTCTCCAGCAATGTTTTTATACCATAGGTTGATATGTCTGTATTATTTGCTATCTCATCTATAGTTAAACCCACTTTATCATGCGTATATAAAGTTTCTAAAATACCTAAATCACGCATCGATCTAGCAACTTGAAATATAATAGGAGCAAAAGCAATCTTTTGTGCTTCATATTGTGCTTCCAGAGCTGTCTTTGTATCGTTATTTTTGAAGAAGTTATGCATAATATAGTACTCTCAATTTTTTATATCGATATAGAACAGTCTAAAACTGCAAGATTGTATAATATATTTAGTTAGCTTTAGATAAAATAGTATTATTACAAGCAGTGGTAAGGAAGTCCTTTGATAAGCGATATGTACACTATTTTAGATCAAGATTCACAACAAGTCATTCTACAGCTTACTGCAGAAAGTCATCCTATATTCCAAGCACATTTTCCTAGCAATCCAATTTTGCCAGGTTTTGCACTTATTGATATTATGGCGGAGATATTTAATGATACTATCGTCAATATCAAGAAGAGTAAATTTATAGCACATTTACTGCCTAATGACGTTTTGATATGCAAAATAAAAACAGATAAAAAGAAAAGAAACATAAAAATATTCAAAAATAAAGAAAAAATAAGTGAGATAATCTATGAGTCAAAATAAAGTCATTGTTATTATACCTACCTATAACAATCCAAATACGATTAAAGGTGTAGTGCATGATGTCTTAGCACATAACTACGAAGTTATTGTGATTGATGATGGGTCTGATTTAGTTATCAAAGATTTATTTCTCGAAGATGAGCAAAAGAAGATACATTTTGTAAGACACGATGTGAATCAGGGGAAAGGACAGGCAATTATAAGTGGTGTGACAAAAGCGAAAGAATTAGGTTATTCCTATGCACTTAGTATGGATGGTGATGGCCAACATCTAGCATCTCAAGCAAAGCTTCTTATAGATACGTGTAATGATGATGAGATTATTATTGGGGCAAGAAACTTTGATTTAGATCATGTACCGCCTGGTTCTAAATTTGGACGATGGTTTAGTAATATGTGGGCATGCTGGGACACAGGATATACTATACTAGATTCATTGTCTGGATACAGGATATACCCTGTATCCATTTTAGATCTTCCTATTAAAACGAAAAGGTTTGATTGGGAAATGGAAGTGCTTGTTAGGCATGCTGATTCTGGCAAAAAGATAAAAGAGGTAGATATAGAATGCTATTATCCTATAGCAGAGGATAGAGTGAGCCATTTTAAAAAATTTGAAGATACAATGGCTATTGTTTGGGTTCATCTTCAAATACTACCATTCAAATGGCTAAGAACAATTACTAAACCATTTCTTTTCTACAAAAAGTAATATATGAAAACAACTCAACAAAGAGGTAGTGCTTGGAGTATTAAACTGGTCTATACTTTATATAAAATTTTTGGGTATAAATTTATTTACTATCTTTTGTATCCCATAACTTTTTTTTACTTCTTGATGGCTAAGAATGTTAAAAAATCATTGGCAATTTATTATAAACATTTAAATATTGAATTCAATAATAAAATCTATTATGAGCATTTAAGAGTATTTGCTATCTGTCTAGTTGATAGATTTGTGTCTAAAGTAGATCCACAAAGTTATGATTTTGTGTATGAAAACATAGAAATACCCACGAATATTTTAGAATATGGAACTGTACTCGTCTATTCACATTTTGGGGGATGGGCAGCATCTTCTACTGGATCTCATGTAAAAAACAAAATCAATATTGTTATGCAAGAAGCCATGTTAGACGGTATTAAAAAAATTGAAGATTCTATTGATGGGCAATCAAAAGATGAAAAGTCAAACTTACATATTATAGATTTAAGCCAAGGCGGTATATCTGCTTCAGTACAAATAGCCAATGCTCTATTAAATGAAGAAGTTGTTGCCATCATGGCAGATAGAGCATCCAATAAGAAAGCAGAACTGGAAGTCTCTTTTCTTAATGAGACAGCCAATTTCAACAAAAACCCTTTCCAGGTTGCTTATAAAGTGAATAAGCCTATATTGGCCTACTTTATCATTCTTGTTGGCATAAAAAAGTATAAAGTAGAATACATAAGAATTGATATGGATCTGTCAAAAAAAGAGAATGAGGCCGCAGAAGAGGCTCTGAGTAAATACGTAAAAAAATTTGAAGAGATTGTAAAAAAATATCCTAATCAGTGGTTTAATTTTTATGATTTCTGGGAGAAAAAATGACCTTAACAATAGATAGTAAGCATATAAGTCTTGATGAGATTATAGCCGTAAACAATATTAAAATTTCCGATGATAGTAAATTTATTGATGTAATCGAGAAAGCACATAATTTTTTAATGGATCAGATAAAGACCAAACCCATTTATGGTATCACCACAGGTTATGGGGCAAGTGGGAAAAACTACGTTTCATATGAAGATAGTCAAACATTACAAAAAAACCTATTTAGATTTCATGGATGTGGTGTAGGTAAAAATTTAAGTGAAAAAGTTAGTCGCTATGCGGTCATAATGCGTACTATTTCACTCAGTAAGGGACGTTCTGCTGTCAGTATGAACCTCTTACATAGACTCAAGCTGTTAATTGAAAAAGATATTATTCCTGTGATTCCATCTCAAGGTTCAGTTGGAGCTAGTGGGGACTTAACACCTTTGTCATACATCGCTGCTGTCATAGCAGGAGAACGTGAAGTGTATTATAAAGGTGATATTCGAGATGTTGCTGAAGTTTATGCTGAACTTAGTATTGAACCTTATGTCTTTAAGCCAAAAGAAGCATTAGCAATCATGAATGGGACAACCATTATGAGCGCAATAGCACTGGATGCCCTAGAGGAATTTGAAATAATCTTGAACTCAATGGAATCTTATGTTGCAGGGATGTTTGAAGTTCTCTTAGGTGATGATACTCCTGTATCTGATTTTGTACATGACTCTAAACCTTTCTCGGGACAAATCGCAGCAGCCAAAAACATTAAAAATAAAATAGCAGGCTCAAAACTTACTCACAGTAGAGATGATCGTTATGTCAAGTTTTTTGAAGATAATGACTTAAATATTCAGGATAATTATTCTATGCGTTGCGCCCCACAGGTTTTAGGAGTGATTAGAGACAATTTGACAATTTCAAAAAATTGGGTTGAAACCGAAATAAACTCTGTGAATGATAATCCTCTCATAGACGGGAAAAATGAAAAAATATACACTTCAGGTAATTTCTACGGTGGATATGTAGCCCATGCAATGGATACGTTAAAGATTTGTGCAGCAAACTTAGCTGATTTACTTGATAAAGAATTTGCGCTACTTGTCGATCATAAATTCAACAGAGGACTAGGAGAAAATTTAAAACTTGCACCTGAATCATACTATCATGGCTTTAAAGCGATGCAAATTACACTAAGTTCTCTTAGTGCCGATGTAATTAAAAATACAACAGCTGCCTCTATTCATTCTCGACCAACAGAATCACTTAACCAAGATAAAGTTTCTATGGGGACAACAGCGGCTAATGACTTTTCTAAAATGATGCCAGATCTTCATAATATGCTCACCATTGCATTTATGGGTATGGCACAAGCTGTAGACATTAGAGGAAAAGAAAACGTCTCTCCTCATCTCAAAGGTATTTATGATGAAATCCGTATGATTGTTAAACCTCTTATGGAAGATAGAAGAATGGATATAGATATTCATAATATGAAACCATTATTGATTGATGGAAAGTTTGTTTAAAATGAATCAGCCTAAAGTTTTAGTGACAGGTGCTACAGGATCCATAGGCGCAGCTATCGTTGAAGAGTATGCTAGAAATGGTTACTATGTCTATATTCACTATAATACAAACAAAACCAAGGCAGAAAAACTTTTAAGCAGTATTGATTCGGGTGAAATTATTGGCTTTAATATGAACAATAAAGAGGAGACAGTAACAGCCTTAGAGAGTTTAGAAGTAGATGTACTTATTAATAATGCAGGAATCATTCGTGACAGTCTTTTCTTTTTTATGGAAGATGAAGCATGGGAAGATGTTATCAATACAAATCTTAATGCACCTTTTTACATTACCAAAATCATTTCTAGAAATATGATTCGCAATAAAAAAGGCAGCATAGTGAATGTTGCTTCTATCTCAGGTGTATGCGGAAATGCAGGACAAGCAAACTATGCTGCCTCTAAAGGTGGAATTATTGCGCTCACGAAGACATTGGCCATAGAGTTTGGACGCTACAACATACGGGTAAATGCTTTAGCACCGGGCATCATTGAGTCGGAGATGATAGAAGACATTCCTAATATAAAAGAGCTCAAAAAAACTATTCCTCTTAAGCGTTTTGGACGTGTTGATGAAGTGGCAAAATGTGCATACTTTATGGGACATGAAGCAACTTATGTCAGTGGCGAGGTACTTAACATTTCTGGCGCAATGGTACGATAGGAAAGAAATGAATTTTCTTTTTTCGCTTCTTTATGCCCCTTTGGTTTTTCTTTCCTTACGATATTTTGATATCAAAATTGTTTCAATAGTACTCTTTCTTGTGAGTGTTCTTTGGTTTTCTCTTCTAAAAAATAAAAAAGAATTTTCTAGAATACCCCCGCTATTTTACATGCTGGTTGCTATCATTGCTTATTTTTCAAAAGCTTTTTTAGTACTCAAGATAATGCCACTTCTTATATCTACACTTTTTTCACTTTTTATTTTATATTCTTATTTGAAACGAAAGTCTATTATCCTGCATTTTGCAGAGAAGTTTTCTAGAACAGCTATATCTGCAAAAGAAAAAGAGTATATACATAACTCCACACTTTTTTGGTTTGTGCTATGTGTGATCAATACAGCTATTCATTTGACAATATTTCTAGATACTAATATCTCCTTTTGGTTATACTATAGTTCTTTTGGGTGGTACTTTTTATTTATAGGAGCAGGAATCATTCAGTTTTTACATAGACGATATATTTTTTTAAGGTGTGATGATGTTTAGGACTTTAGTTCTTATGCTTTTGATATCTCTACCCATTTTCGCACAGAGCATTAGTTTTTCTGAAGAAAGGTACCATGAAGCTCTAGATGCCACATTTAAAAAAACAGGTAAAATAAAGTTTTTAAAGCATTCAATAGAGATAATGTATGATGGCGATGAAACAGTACTAATTTATAGTGGTGATTTACTTATTACTCAAAAAGGTGAAGTAAAAAAAGAGTTAGATCTAAGTAAAAGGCCTGCAGTTAAAATATTTTTTGTTCTTTTTGAAGCTGTCTATCTTGACAATGACAATAAGAAGGTACTTGAATCTTACTTTAGCATAAAGGAGACGAAAGGACTTGTTTCCCTAACACCCCATAAAAATATTTCATCTTATGTAGACAGTGCAAGCTATAAGAAAACAAATAAAAAGCTAAATTTCTTGCAGATTAATCTAAGTAGCAAAGATAGAATACGCATTGAAGAGACCAATGAAGTACTCTAACTTTTTTATTTTTATTATTTCAATATCAGTACTGATATTTTTACAAAGTTATACCCATTTGTCCACGTCATTGTTATCAATTCTTCCTAATGGTGAGCCAAAAGAGTTAATAAAAACTTTTGAAAAAACACAAAATAGTAAAGTACTTCTACTTGCGGTTAAAGGTTTTGATGTACATGCATTAGAGAAAATAAAACAGCTGGAAGAAGAGTTAACAGCACTTCCTTTGCTCTCTCGAAAACAGATGCAGGGAAATAGCCAATTCCAAAAACATCAAGAAACATACAAACTTTTCAGTCACAAAATCGATGAAGACAAACTTTCAAAACTCGATGTATCTAAAGCATTAAAAGAATTATATAATGAAATGACTACTTCATTCTTCCCCGTTGAAATCGATAAAATTGACCCTTTTAAACTTTTGATTACTTCTGAATCTGTCACAATGAAGTTGAAAAATGCTCATCTAGTTTTAGGCAAATATGGATACCTTTCAGTGTTCACGTTAAATAGTAGCACTCTTGACGAGCATAAAGAACTATATCGACAAATTCATACGGTTATAGGTGAAAAAGAGGGAATTAAACTTTTCAGTCCCCTCTTTTACTATGTTGAAAATTCACAAGCCATTACTTCAGATGTCAATAATATCATACTTATAGCATTGGTGATTTTATTGTTACTCTACCTGCTCATATTGCGAGACATGTCATTACTTTTAAATACACTAACTACGTTAGCCACATCGGCCATAGTTGCAACCATTGTGCTTACACAGCTCTATGATGAAGTTTCAATTTTTGTATTTGTATTCGGTATTTCCATCAGTACTATTGCAATAGACTATATGTTTCATCATTATGTACATGGTTATTATGCCACAAAAAACTCTTATAATCGTGAAGTATTATTTGGATTTTTAACCACTATGTCGGCTTTTTTTATTTTAAGTTTTACATCGTTTTTATTGATTAAACAAATTACTATATTTGCCATTCTGTCATTGACTATTTCATATTTACATTTTGCATTTTTATATCCTCAAGTCGGATTTAAATTGTTTGAAGCACAAAAGAGTAGATTAAATTTACATTTACATTTTTTAAATATGAAAATACTTTTTGTTGTTTCTGTCATCATTATTATTGTTTCGCCTTTATGGGTACATTTTGACTTTAATTTAAAAAATCTAGACTATGATAATAAAACATTAAAACAAACAGAACAGTTTTTTTCTGAGCAATTATATATTCACAAAAACATGACCTTTGCAGTAAAAGCAGAGAGTATTGATACTTTAATAACACATGCACAAACAATCCAACAAAGTATTGCCTCTGTTCATATACCTTTAGCATCACTTCTTAGTCAAAAGTCTTACAAAATAAACAAGACCATATTGGAGTCTATGTCTTTATTAAAACATACGCTTAATGCAGAAGCAGAAAAACTTGGCTTTAAAAAAGAATATTTTGAATATGCTTATGAGTCAGAGAGGCCGTTTGTAAACTATACAGAAGAGAACATTAAGGAGTATGGCATAAATATAGTAAAGATGAATGATTCTTATATCACTTATGGTACAGTCAGTAAAAAATTATATCAAAAGGTTTTAGCATATGATTTTGTAGAGAATTTGAGTTTAAAGGAGCGTTTCGAAGCATCTATGAAAACATCTATCAATATGCTTTTGAAACTAGGTATATTAGCTCTACTAGTTATTATTATATTACTTTATTTTTTTACAAAAAAAGCCATGATGTATGCCATGATATTTTTAATTTTTCCTATTGCATTGGTAAGTGTTTATGCCTATTTTGTAGCCATAAATATTTTACATATTTTTATGCTTTTTGTTATTTTGGCTATAGGTATAGATTACGCTATTTATCTTTCAAAAAAGAATGATAATCAAACCAAGAAAGCTATATTCTACTCACTTATAAGTACTTTCGTAGGGTTTGGTGTACTTATATTCAGTAGCATAAATGCACTTTTTTCTATAGGGGTGACCGCTACTATCGGAATAGTAGCCATTTTTGTCTTATTGGTATTCATGAAAGAGGCTAATGATGTACCTTAATGTAGTAAATGATGATGGCAGTTTAAATCGTTATCATATTATTAAAGAGAATTTTTTTGATGAAACACTTCATGGGCGGGTTGGCTACATCGGAACTCAATCAAAGGAGTCTAACGCTTTAAACATTCTAAAAGCCTATTTTTCAGAAGCAAAAGCAATTTTATTAGATGAGACAAACAAGGCTATTTTGGAGCAACTAAAGACTTTAAATATTTCAGAGTTTACAGCAAAAAAAAGAAAAAGAACAATCTTTGATAAAGAAAATTTTGCTCTAATGTACTTCACAAGTGGAAGTACAGGTAGCCCAGTTGCTGCATTAAAATCTAAACATAACATAGAGTCGGAAGTAAAGGTACTAACAGCACTATTGCAAAAGTATAAAATAAAAAAAGTAATTGTGACAGTTCCTTTTATTCATCTTTATGGAACGCTATTAGGTCTCATATACCCACTTATGAACGACATTGATATTGTGCTAAAAGAGCATTTCTTGCCTCATGAATTACTCAATATGATTGATGCCCATACCATGGTTGTAGCAACCCCGCTCTATATTAAAGCAATAAACCAGCTCTCTCAAGAAAAAGATTTGAGTCAATCTATTTTCATAAGTTCAACAGCCCCTCTGGATGTTCAAAATATTAGAACCTTTAATCAGAAATTTAAAGCAGATATTATTCAAATTTTTGGTTCAACAGAAACAGGAGGAATCGCTTATAAAGTTAATGATGAACTTCTTTGGAAACCTTTTGAGAGTGTTCAGGCTTCTGCCAGTATACATAATGAGCTAAAGGTAAAATCACCTTTTGTTTCTTTGACTCTTTACGCAAATGGTTTGAAACGGACAAATTGTGAAGTACAAACATTTGACTATATAGAGCAAGAATCATTAGGTTTTAAACTTGTGGGGCGAAGTTCTAAAATTTTCAAGTTGGCAGGAAAACGCTACTCGACTATTCAAGTAGAAAACATACTAGAAAAGGTAGATGGCATTAATAAAGCATTGGTATTTGTGGAACTTGAAAATAGTTCTTTGAGAGGGGAGTATTTGGATATTACGTTAGAGACTAATGAGGTCTTTTCTGCTAATGAGATCAAAAAAATATTACAACATAATCTGTCTAATTTGAAGTTTTCTATTAAGTTAACCATTGTTAAAGAGATACCTATCAATCAGATAGGTAAAAAGTTACGAATAAAATAGAAACTCTATTTTATTCGTTGACCTTTAAAGGCGAACGTCAATTGCTTTTTCTAGATTTTGAATCCATCCATTATAATTAGTATGAATTTTCTTCTTCTTGGCATCATAATCTAAGTTTACACTACTCACATAATTAATACTATAGGCTATATTAGTATAGTTGATTCTAACAACAGCAAGATGCGTTCTTAAGTAAAGTTTACCTTCTGCAACTCCTGGTTTAACTTTGGTTATTTTCCAGCCTAAAGACTGACCTGCTTCTTTAATGGCTTGGTATACAACAGTAGATGATTTTTTATTATCGATTCTACTATGCTGTACATTATATATCGGACCAGTACCGCAGCCTGTGATCATTAGTGATGTTATTAGCAACAAGGCACTAAGTTTGAGTAGTTTTTTCATTTTCTTCCTTTATTTTTGAATTACCAGGTAGTATAACATGATTGTTGTCACATTTTTAGATACCAATTATGTTTGAGCATATAATATTTAGATAGAACATCGTATCTTTGAAATTTACTACTGGCAAACTGTCCGAATAAAAAACGGCTGGGTGTCCGAATGAATCGGCGTGGGCAGTATAGTCTTATTGTATGAAGTAAGTGTGAAGCTCATATTAGCATTTCACTGGTTTCATTTTTGATTTACTACCTTTTAATATCTCTATATTGATAAACGTTAAATGAAAATAAATAGATTATAATACAACCTGTATGCTTCTCTTAGATTGGTACACTCCCGTCATATTACTTGACTTTCATTGACATAACTTGTCTGAAATCATAAAAAATATAGCCATTTAAGCCCTTGTATGTCGTTAATTGTGTATAATTTGTCGTTGGTTGTCAATTATATAATGTTAATTCGACCTGCGGTACCACAACAATCTTTATTAATTATTTATGCGGGCGTAGCTCATCGGTAGAGCATAACCTTGCCAAGGTTGGGGTAGAGGGTTCGATTCCCTTCGCCCGCTCCATAAACATGAATCTTCAAATCAAATTTCAAACTCTTACTCTTACTTTCATTTTGCTATAATCCTTTAATAAAAAATAAGGCATATCATGAAACTCGTCGTTGCGATTACCGGTGCAAGTGGTGTTCAGTTAGGCAAGAAGTTTGTCGACTATTTACCCTCTCACATCGAAGTACATGTCATTGTTTCAGACAATGCCCTTACTGTAGAGTCTTTTGAAAACAAAAAAGTGACTTTGCATTCCAGTAAGAACATCGCGGCGGCTATCTCTTCTGGTTCATTCAGAGTGGATGCTACAGCTATCATTCCCTGTAGTATGAATACTTTGGCGAAGGTGGCCTGCGGCATAAGTGATAATTTAGTAACACGTGTCGCCGCTGTAGCACTTAAGGAACAGAAGAAGTTACTTCTTGCACCCAGAGAGTTACCATTCTCTGCCATAGCGTTGGAAAACATGCATAAGTTAGCTACCCTGGGAGTCATCATCGCACCGCCTGTAATAGGATACTACTCCGAGTCATCTTCACTGGAAGATATGGAAAAATTTATCATCGGCAAGTGGTATGATGTGTTGGGCATTGACAATAGTTTATATGAAAGGTGGAGTGAACATGAGTGATATAAGACGTGCGATATACCCTGGAACTTTTGACCCCATAACCAATGGACATTTAGATATTATCACACGAGCATGTCATATGTTTGACGAAATTATAGTAGCAGTTGCAGATTCTGAAGCCAAAAAACCAATGTTTAGTTTAGATCAACGTATAGAGATGGTCCAAGCAGCTACCAAAGATTTTCCTAAAATTAAAGTCATTGGTTTCAATAATCTTCTGGTCAACCTTTCTGACCAACTCAATGCCAATATCATTATAAGAGGACTCAGAGCAGTCAGTGACTTCGAGTATGAACTTCAAATGGGTTATGCCAATGCTTCACTCAAAAAAGAGTTAGAAACCGTGTATCTTATGCCGAGCCTTGAACATGCTTTTGTGAGCTCTTCCGTAGTGCGTTCCATCTTAAACTTCGATGGAAAAGTAGAGCACATTGTCCCTGACGCAGCACTAAAACTCATAAAGTGTTTACGCTGATGTATGTACTCTTTGAAGGTATAGACACTTGTGGTAAAAGTACACAAATTGAACTCATCTCACAAAAACACCCTGAAATCATAGTGACTCATGAACCTGGAGGTACATCATTTGGTAAAAAAGCCAGAAAAATACTCCTTAGTGACTCATTAGCTTCTAAGCGTGCAGAACTTTTACTTTTTTTAGCTGACAGAGCTGAACATTACCAAGAAATCATTTCTCCCAATAAAAACAAGGTCATTATATCTGACAGAGGATTTCTCTCTGGCATAGGTTATGCACTCGCCAATGGTGACTTTGATTTTGACGAACTTGTGAACCTTAACCGTTTTGCGCTTGAAGGACATTTCCCGGACAAGGTCATACTGTTTTTAACAGATATGAAAACCCTGGAAGAACGTACAGCAGCTAAAAGTCTGGACGGCATTGAGCTTAGAGGGTTGGAGTATCTGCTAAAGGTACAAGAGCATATGAAGCAAAGCATACTCAAACTTGACATACCTCATCTTTTTGTAGATGCAACACAAGATATAGAAAGTATTCATCAAACGATACTAACCTATTTGAAGATATAATTACAAAATAATTACTGAGACACTATCATTCTCAAGCTTGACCTGTGAAGCTATAACTTATATAGTCTCAACAACAACTGTAGATCCCCGTATCAAGTATGAGGAATACAAAAAAGGAAATAAATATGATCAACCCACTTAGAGGTATGAAAGACCTCACTTTTGAAGATAGCAAACGTTTTGTACGTATCATAAACACGGCTACAAATGTAGCAAAAAAGTATGGGTATGAGTATATAGAAACACCTATACTTGAAGAGACTGCTCTGTTTAAACGTTCTGTGGGGGAAAGTTCTGACATTGTGGGTAAAGAGATGTATCAGTTTGAAGACAAAGGTGGTAACGATGTTTGTCTACGTCCTGAAGGTACAGCCGGCGTAGTAAGAGCTTTTGTACATGCCAAGCTGGACCGCCAGCCAGTAAAACAGAAATTTTACTACTATGGACCGATGTTCCGTTATGAAAGACCACAGAAAGGTCGACTAAGAGAATTTCACCAGTTTGGTTGTGAAAGTTTTGGAGAAGGTTCTGTCTATGAAGATTTTACCATCATCACTATGATAAGCCAAATTTTCTCTGAGTTGGGCATAGGCTTTGACCTGCAGATAAACTCACTTGGATGTGTCGAGTGTATGCCTCCGTACAAACAAAATCTTGTAGGCTTTTTGAGAGAAACACAAGAAGAGTTATGTGAGGATTGTAACAGACGTATAGATACGAATCCTATACGTGTACTTGACTGTAAAAATACAACGTGTCAAACACTACTGGTTAATTCTCCAAAGCTTATAAATAACCTTTGCGTGGTATGTGACAGTGATTTCATTAAACTCACTGCACTGCTTGACAAAGCATATATAGCGTACAAAGTAGATACAAACCTTGTAAGAGGACTAGACTACTATAACAAAACTGCTTTTGAATTCGTCAGTAACGACATTGGATCACAGTCTGCCATCGCCGGTGGAGGACGTTATGACAAACTTGTAGAGTTCTTAGATGGTAAACCTACCCCGGCAGTTGGTTTTGCCATAGGTATTGAACGTATCATGGAACTTGTACAGATGCCAGAAGTACAAAAAGAGGGTATCTACCTCGGAGCTATGAAAGAAGAAGCTATAGAAGCCCTCTTTCCCCTAGCTACAGCCAAACGTAAAGAGCAAAAAGTAACCTTAGAATATAATTCAAAAGGCTTTAAAAGCCACATGAAAGGTGCAGATAAAGTCAATGCACGCTACTGTGTTCTCATAGGTGAAGATGAATTGAAAAATGAAACTGTCTGGGTGAAAGATCTGGAGAGTAAAGAAGAGAAGACTGTTTCAGTTGAAGCGTTTTAACCGCTTCACTATCAAGATATTTAACTATCAAAAGTTAAACATCACACCTGCAAAAATAGAGTCACCATGTGGTCCTTCTATCGTTGAATGTTCATATTCTGCTACAAACTTGTAACTTTCATTCATAGCTATCTCAACACCTCCACCAAATACGGGACCATCGTCTCTGCCATCGATATCATAGGCTGAAATTTTCTCCCACTCATATTCATATCCAGCTTTGGCAAAGATACCAAGGCGCTCTGTTACTTCATACGTATATACCAAATTAACTGTCGATGTATAGTAAGTTGCTTTTGCTTCTTCTCCATCTTCAGTGACCGTATTACGTACATAAGAGAAGTCATACTCTAGTGCAAATCCATTTCCCAGTCTATATCCAAAGTCCATACCAAAACCATAATCTCTGTCACCATCCAGTACAACTGACTCATGATTGACCGTGTCACCCAAAACCATAAGACCTTTAGCAATTATATAAAATTTTGACTCTGTTTCATATTCCATGACTTCTGGTTCCTGCACCTCGACAGGAGCTATATCTCCCCCAGCGAAAAGTTGTGTTGTCAATTGTGTTGAAAGTGCAGCTACCAATAATGCTTTTTTCATCTATTTTTCCTTTGTGTAAATCATATCAAATATTTAAGATCATAGATATTAATGTTTATTTACTTAAATAAACAATTTTTCTTTCACAAAAAAGGATTTTTCATCAAATATTCTTATTAATTTAAAAAAATTTACTTCAAAAGTAAATAAAATAAATTAGGTATATCAATTTTATTTAAGCCATTGCAACAAATCATTACTGAGTCTAACGATTACTCTATTTGTTGCACTTACATACCCTTTTGCATCTATTGTCGGGGTTGCCTCTTTGTAACTGAATCTTTTACTTTTCAGCAGACGACCCGTTTTCATACTTATAAGGTTGAACTGTATGGAAACAACTGCGTGAGATAATTCCCCTCTTACTTGATGCTGAAAAGCAAAGATAATGCTCTCTAACCTATAGTCCTCTTTAACCGTTGAAGTCTCAGGCAAGACCACTTTAAAAAGTTTACTCTCATCTAAAAACTCTATCAATGTACCTTGCAAAAGTTTTCTCATGTTGTTTGACCACTCAGAGTTTTGATAGTTACCACTATCAATACTGCTGTAAGAGAAGTTCATCTTTTGCGATATTTGATCTTTTAAACTCTGTGGGTAAGTGACTTTGATGCTTTTGCTTTTATATGCACTGCTGTGTACTGCATTCACCGTAGGGATCTCTAAACTATAAACTTTAAGTGCCGGTTCTTTTGTGCATCCTAAGAGTCCTATGAGTATGATGATAAATGCTAGTTGTTTACTTCTTTTCATTCGCCTGGCCCTCTTCTTGATTTTCTGGACTTAAACAGTAAATCACTTGGATTATTTTCTATACTTCGTGACATATCATTAAGCTGGCTTAAAAGTATATCTATATCTACAAGAATCGGTTCAAAGATCTTTTTAAGATTATAATCTCCTCTATCTATACTCTTCTCAATTTTGAGTGTCACACGATTGAAATTCTTACTCGTTTTCATCAATTTATCGATCGTAGGAACAGTAGCTTCTTTAATCTCTGCAAAATCTGTAGTAACTTTAGCCATAGTAACCCTAAACTCTTTTAGTGTAGTATTTACCGCTTCAAGAGAAATCATAACTTTATCTTCCAACTCTTTAGCTCTCGCAGTTGCTTTTTCAGTATTATCAAGGATACTTCCCATAGTTTCAATATTATGATCTGAAAATAATTTTTGACTCTGGACTAAAATATCTTCTATTTTTCCACTCACTCCACCAAGATCATCTGTTAGTTTCGAAAGAAAGGAAGGTTTTGTCTTAATAAGCGGGATATACTCTTCTGTAGGTACCAAAGTTTTAGCTGTATTCGTACCACCCTCTATATCTACAGATAAAAGTCCTGTAACACCAAACATTTGTGTATGCGCTACCATGTCCTCTTTGATAGGTATACCCTTCATTATTTTTACAAATACTTCAACCATTTCTATGTTTTTGGGATTAATTTGCATTTTACTGACTTTACCAACATCTACACCACGCAGTTTAACACTAGCGTCTATGGAAAGTCCGGCAATAGACTCTTGCATTTCAAGTCTATAGGTATCAAATTCTTCTTCCATGCCATACTTAGACAGCCAAAAAGCAAACCATACCATACCTGCACCAAAAAGTAATACAAAGATCCCTACAATAGTATAATTGACTTTACTATACATCTTTCACCTTATCCTTGAACCTCTCTTTTGTGTACTCATTCTTAAAGAACTCTTCCACAAAAGGATGTTGTGATTGTAACACATTTTCAAGTGAACCTTGAGCCACCACATGTTTATCTGCCAAAACAGCCAACCTGTCCACAATACTGAAAATGCTCTCCAGATCATGTGTGATCATCACAACGGTGATACCTAACAAGTCCCGTAACTCCACGATAAGTGCATCAAAATTTCGTGCGCCTATAGGGTCCAGACCTGATGTAGGTTCATCCAAAAAAAGTAATTTTGGCTCCATTGCCAATGCCCTTGCAAGCGCAGCACGTTTCACCATCCCACCACTAAGTTGGGAAGGATAAAGTGCACCTACATGTGGTTCAAGTCCTACAAACGCTAACTTTGACTGTACCAACTTATCTCTCATTTCTTTAGAGATGTTTGTATACTCTTTGAGTTGTATTTCTATATTTTCTGCGACAGTCAAGGAAGAATAAAGTGCTCCAAACTGGAAAAGAACTCCCCAATCACTGCGCAATGCCTGTGCATCTTTAAAGCTGATGCCCCTCAGTGATCTACCTAAGACGGTTATTTCACCTGCACTGGGTTCCAAAAGCATGATCATCTCTTTCATCAGTACTGATTTCCCTGACCCACTTTCACCCAAAATCCCATAAATCTCATTTTCATCGATATGAAGATCGATCCCATCATGAACGGTTCTTTCACCAAACCTTGTAATGACACCTTCAACTTTAATGATGGTATTCATATTCCAAGCTCCGTAAATATAACTGAGAAAAGAGCATCAAATGCAATAACTAGAAAGATGGAATTAACGACTGATGCGGTGGTATGCAGTCCTATGCTTTCTGTATTATTAGATACTTGAAATCCTCTAAAACACCCTACAGATACAATAAGAAATGCAAAGACAGGTCCTTTCATCATACCAAGTAAATAATGTTTCACTTCCAAAACCTCATACAATCTCTCTATAAACTGTGTCATAGAGATACCAAGTTCCATATTTGATACAACCATACCACCGAGTATACCCATAAGATCAGAAAAGAAAATCAACAATGGCAATGCTATCATTAAAGCAAATACACGTGGAAGTACCAAAAAAGTATAGGGATCAAATCCCATTGTACGCATGGCAGCTATCTCTTCAGTGATTTTCATAGCTCCTATCTCAGCAGTATATGCAGAACCGCTGCGCCCAGCGATGACAATAGCGGTTATCATGGGTCCTAACTCTCTGGTAATGGATATAGCTACCGTATCTACAATGAAAATATCTGCACCAAATTTAGCTAACTGAACAGAACCCTGATAGGAGATCACCATTCCCACCAAAAACGATGTCAACCCAATGATAATAAGTGCATTAAATCCTGATTGATGAATGTGATAGACCGTCTCTTTAAAACGTATATCTTTGGGATTGACAAGAGTATGAAACATCGCAAAAAAAAGATGTCCGATAAATGTAATGAAATCCTTAATATCACTATAGACTTCTAAAGTATTTTTACCAAGATTTTCAAGAATACTTTCTTTTCTAGGAGGTTCGATTTTCTGGATATTCTTTCTGAGAAGGGTATACATCTCTTTTTGATTCTCATTATATCCTACCACTTCGATGTCTGTTTCTTTTTGAAATCGTTCAAAATATTCTATAAAGAGCAGTATACCCGCACTATCGAAATCACTTATTCCGGAAACATCCCATACAATCTTTTTATCACAAGGAATTTGGAGAAGCTCTTTTTCTATTTTAAACACACTGGTAAGCATCCATTCTCCTGTAGAGATAAGCTTAAGATGATGCTGTTTTTCTTCATAGATTAAAAACTGTTTCTTCATAAGAACTATTATAGGTAAGATTAGATTAAGTTTTGCTATAATCATACTAATAAAGTATAAGGATATCTGTATGAAAAATTTTGGTTTAGACATTTGGGCTGATGAAAACTTTATCATTCAAAATGATACTATCAATATCAATTATGCTACTAAGCCTTCTTTGCTTGAAATAACCCAAGAAATTCGTGAAAAAGGGTATAAAGGCCCTCTTTTACTTCGTTTTCCGCATCTTATAGAAAAACAAATTTCTACACTCTTTCAGACTTTTGATAATGCAAAAAAAGAATTTAACTACAAAGGAAATTTTCAAGCTGTTTTTCCTCTTAAAGTCAATCAATTTCCAAATTTTGTACATGCTCTTATAGATGTCTCTAAAAATTACGACTATGGTCTCGAAGCAGGCAGTAAAGCGGAACTTATCATTGCTATGACTAAAACCCCTCTAGGTTCCCCTATTACGGTAAATGGGTTTAAAGACAAAGAGATGATATCACTTTGCTTCATTGCAGCAAAGATGGGACACAATATCACTGTTACCATAGAAGGTCTTGGAGAAATTGAGACTATTATACAGGTCAACAAAGAATTTAATGAGGACATAGAAACACCTATCGTTCCTAAAATTGGTGTACGTATACGTCTTCACAGTTCAGGCATAGGTGTTTGGGCAAAAAGTGGTGGATACGGTTCTAAATTTGGGCTCACTTCCACAGAACTTCTTGAAGTCTATGAACTGCTTAAAAAAAATGCTCTTTTAGACCACCTTTGGATGATCCATTTTCATATAGGCTCACAGATGGGAGACATTGCTCCACTTAAAAAAGCATTGAGAGAAGCTGGGCATATTTATGCAGACCTCAAAAAACGTGGTGCGGATGCACTCGGAGCCATCAACATCGGTGGGGGTCTCGCTGTAGAATATAGCCAACATGAAGATAAACAGGAAAGAAACTATTCTCTAAGAGAATTTGCCAATGATGTGGTTTACCTTATGCAAGATATTGCAAAAAGTAAAGGCGTAGCAGAACCCGATATCTTTACTGAATCCGGGCGCTACATTGCAGCTTCGCACTCTGTACTTGTTGCACCGGTACTTGAACTCTTTTCTCAAGAATATACAGAAAAAGGGCTACGCCTTAAAGAAGTCAATCCTCCCCTTATAGAAGAACTTTATGACCTTTTTAAGTCTTTGAGTCGTGAACGTGCCAGAGAGTACTTACATGATGCCCTTGATCATATGGAAAGTCTGCTTACACTTTTTGACTTGGGTTATATAGACCTTGAGGATCGTTCAAATACAGAGATACTTGTAAATCTCATTATCAAAAAAGCCATTGATTTGCTTAAAAATGAAGACAATGATGAACTCAAAAAACTACAGGACCGTATACAAGAGAAGTATCTTGTTAACTTCTCAGCTTTCCAGTCACTACCTGACTTTTGGGGCTTAGCACAAAACTTTCCTATCATGCCTTTAGACCATCTCGATATTAAACCAACTAACCCGGCAAGCATTTGGGATATCACTTGCGATAGTGATGGAGAAATAGGTTTTAATCGTGACCTTCCACTTTATCTACATGATATTGATGTCGCTACAGAAGAGTATTTTTTAGCCTTTTTTCTCACAGGTGCGTATCAGGAAGTACTGGGAATGAAACATAATCTTTTTACCCATCCTACTGAAGTCGTGATTACCTTTGATAAAGAAGGAAAATATACCATAGATAATCTTATCGAAGCACAAAATATTATGGATGTCTTAGATGATTTGGATTATGATACCTATCTCATAGACAAATCACTAAAATACAAGATAGAAGAATCTAAATATCTAAATAATGAAGAAAAACGTGAACTTTTAGGCAAACTTTACCTTTATTTAAGTGAAAATAGCTATCTTAAGACCATTCAAGCCATAAATGAGGAAGATAAAACGTGAATCCATTTAGTCTTATAAAAGAAGATTTTCTCAATATAAAAAGGAATGACCCTGCTCTGCACTCTACTTTTGAACTATTTTTTAATTACCCTGGATTATGGGCCTTGTTTTTTCATCGTATTGCACATTGGCTTTACCTAAAAGGGTTACGCTTTATTCCTCGTTTTATCTCTGCAATTGGACTTTTTTTAACGACCATAGACATCCATCCTGCAGCGACCTTGGGTCGCAGGGTATTCATCGACCATGGTGTTGGTGTAGTGATAGGTGAGACTTCTATATTGGGTAATGATGTCATTGTTTACCAACAAGTTACACTAGGCGGAGTAAGTACGACCACAGGAAAAAGACACCCTACCCTTGAAAATGGTGTTGTCATTGGAGCAGGCGCTAAAATACTTGGAAACATTACGATAGGTGCAAACTCAAAAGTCGGGGCAAACTCTGTCGTTGTCAAAGATGTACCGGCAAACTCTACCGCCGTAGGTATCCCTGCACGTGTACTCAAAAGAGGCTATGACAAAACACCACTCAGCCATAACACAATCCCTGATGTTAACAAAGAGATATTTGAATATCTTCTCAAACGTCTTTCTGTTCTTGAAAAGGCAGTTGAGACTGGGGATAAAGCTCATATTAAAGAAAAAGATCACGAGCTTGAAGAGCTTTATGATAACTTTATCCATAGTATGGATTAATGATCAATCCGTACTATGAATATAAATTTTTTCGTTGATATGCTATAATGTTTAAATTGCATCTTCACACCAAGGTATTTTCGTTTCCTGCCTGCAAACTTGGTGATGCTTAATACGCCCGTTTATACTACAAAATAGTAAGGAGGACTTATGAAACATTATCAAGACCTAAAAGAACATTATCAATTTACAGAAGAAGAGGCTCAGATTTTAAAAGAACTGCAACCTCGCATGGAAGACGTTGCAGATGATTTTATAGATGGTTTTTATGATTATATTTGGGGTTTTGGTACAACAGCTCAATTTTTGAAAAACAAAGAGATAATTTCATATCATCGTAAAAAAATTAAAGCATGGTTTATAAAATTATTTTGTGGAAAATATGATCTACCCTATTTTATGTACCTGTATAAGATAGGTGAAATTCATGTTAAAATCGGATTACCTACTCATTATGTAAACGCTGCCTTTACTTTTGTCAGAACTTTTGTACTCTCAAATATAGAGGAAAACTTTGTGAACAAAGAGTACCACATCAAAGAGATAGAAGCCGTTGAAAAAATAATTGATATGAATCTTGATCTACTGACAAGTTCCTACAGAGAAGAAGAATTAAGTAAATTTTTATCGCTTTCAAAAATTGAAAAAAACATGCTAACGGGTTTAAAGAAATTCAATTCATATTTCAATTACTTTTTAGCAGGGGCACTCGCTATTGTTGCATTTTTTGCTGTTGGGCTATTTGGTTATGATATTTACCTACTGTTTTTTTCGGATATAGGTATAGAAAAAGGTATTATTACTGTTTTGGGCAGTTTGCTTATTTTATGGGCAGCAATTGAATTAATCCACGAAGAGATTCAACATTTACAGGGTAAAGGTTTTGCCATTGGTGCGTTTATTATGTTGGCAATGGCAGCACTGATTAGAAAAGTATTGATATATTCTCTCTCCTCTGAAAAAGGAGGAGAGCTTTTAATTATAGCTGCTGTAATAGTGGGTCTTGCTATAGCATATTGGCTTGTTGGTGCAAAAAAAAGAACGACCATAGATTAGCCAATATTTGATCCTGTTGAGGGTCAAATATTGTTCTCCTTAAACACTGTTCATACAGAACGTACCAGTTACCAACACACTTTATTTATAATAGAGATTAAAACGACATTAACTAAATGCGTCACAAACATACACATACCTATAGATACGAACACTTATATTTTTCATGAGTGTCTCTTCTTAGTCGATTATCAATCTCTTTTTGATATAATATAGGAATTTATTTTAAGGGTTTTTTATGTTATCAGATCGTATCCAGACACTATCTCCTTCACTTACTATAGCTATCTCTTCACTTGCACGTGATTTGAAAGCACAGGGGAAAGATATTCTTTCTTTCTCTGCTGGAGAACCAGACTTTGGAACTCCACAACGCATCAAAGATGAGGCTATCAAAGCTATAAACGACGGCTTTACACAGTACACTGCTGTACAAGGTATACCAGAGCTTCTGGAAGCTATTGCTGGCAAACTCAAAAGGGACAATGACCTCGACTATGCCCCTTCAGATATCATTGTTAGTAATGGTGCGAAACAGTCACTTTTTAACCTTTTTCAATCTGTGCTTAACGAAGGTGACGAGGTCATCATCCCTGCACCATACTGGGTTACATATCCGGAGCTTGTCAAATACGCAGGTGCAGTACCAGTCATTATAGATACAGATGAAATAGGTGGATTTAAAATTACTGATGAACAACTCCGAGCTGCCATCACACCTAAAACAAAAATGATGGTACTGACTTCTCCGTCAAATCCTACTGGTTCAGTCTATTCTAAAACAGAACTTGAATCGTTGGCTAAAGTACTTGAAGGTACAGACATACTCGTTACCTCTGATGAGATGTATGAAAAACTTGTGTACGATATAGACTTTGTAGCCGCAGCAAATATCAGCGAAGATATGTACCAAAGAACCGTAACAGTTAATGGTCTTAGTAAATCTGTAGCCATGACAGGATGGCGTTTTGGATATTTGGCAACACCCAATAAAGCACTCATTAAAGCGATGAATGACTTACAAAGTCAAAGCACATCAAACATTAATTCTATCACTCAGAAAGCTGCTATACCTGCCCTTTTGGGTGAAGTAGATGATGAGATAGAAAATATGAGAAGAGCCTTTGCAGGTCGAGCTGATGAAGCAGTCAAACTCATTAACGACATTAATGGTCTTTCTGTACTTAAACCAGAAGGAGCCTTTTACCTTTTTGTGAACATTAAAGATATCTCAAATGACTCTATAGAGTTTTGTAAAGAATTACTTCAAGATACAGGTGTTGCTGTTGTCCCTGGTATAGGCTTTGGATCCGAAGGGTATTTTAGATTTTCGTTTGCTACAGATATAACAACGATTCGTGAAGGTATCAGACGCATTGAAAAGTTTGTACAGAGTAAAAAGTAACATACCTTTTACTCTTTGGACCTAGATGCTTTCTTAGTCCAAATTCATTTTTTAGCTACTTTTTCTTTTTTGTCATAGTTTCCATAACAAACCATACTAACCCAATAATACTCAATAAAACCACTGGTGCTATCCATGGATTTATTTTGATATAAGTAAACATCGAAATGATAGCCTCACTTGAGTAGTATGCACTCAGTCCTATCGTCAAAACAAACACGATCGATGCAAACACATTATAAAATGCAAACTTTTTAAAATCATATTTAGCAAGTGCCATAGAGAGAGGTACAACGGTTTTTATACCATATAAAAACTTCTGTATAAATATGGCCAATACTCCGTACTTTCGCATAATAAGTGTCGCAAGGGCTATTTTACGTTTGTGTTTTGCAAAGTAAGGCTGTATCTCTTTTTTCTGATACTTTCCAAGGTAAAATAAAAACATATCACCCAAAAAGTTTGACACTGTAGCTATGGCTAAAGCGGTAGTCAAATCCATTTTTCCCATAAATGAAAATACACCTGCTGCTGCAACTATAAACAGCGAACCGCCAAATGCAAAAAACGCTACCGCAAAGTAACCCCATGTCTCTAAAGAAGCAAAATCCATAAAAAATCCTAAAAATATAATTAAAGAATCATATCTAAAATAAGTTAACCCAAAATAAGTTATAATCCTTCGCATGATTGAAACACTAATGAGCATACTCTTTGTTTATGTCTTTATACTGCTTGGATACTTGTCTAAACGCATTTTTCAAGAAGACATGAATACCAAAACACTCACACTTATGTCTGTCTATTTTTTACAGCCTTTTGTGACCATTTGGGGTTTTTCTACAGCTAAGTTACATGCTGAACATATCTATGTGCCAGTGCTTTATCTTGGCATCATCCTGGTCCTGCTCGTTCCAACTATCGTACTGGGCAAGGTGCTTTTTAGCGATTCTAAAGAAAGAGCCATCTTTTCAATCGCTGGCTTTGTAGGCAATACAGGAAACATCGGCATCCCACTGGGTATCGCCCTTTTTGGAGAAGCATCTGTCATCTACACGACCCTCATCAACATAGCCAATGTTTTTGTCGTCTATATCATAGGTGTCTACATCTATTCACGTGGTTCATTCAGTATTAAAGATTCACTCTTTAATATCGTTAAGATTCCTATTATTCCTGCTTCTGTTGTTGCCATATTAATTAATATCTATGACATACCTCTAAGCCTGCAGATACAAGAGTTTTTCAAAATGGGAGCGTATGCCGGTATCGTCTTGCAACTCTTTTTACTGGGAACATTCCTACAAGGCATACGTATCAAAGAGCTACATCCAAAACTTTTCATAGGGACCATAAGCCAAAAGTTTATTATCATCCCTTTGGCTACAGCTGTCATCCTTTCTTTTACAAACTTGTCACTTTTTGTACAAGGTGTTATTTTTATGGAGATGATGGTACCGTTAGCTGTTGCCAACATCAATCTGGCCTCTTTGTATGACTGTAAGCCTAAGGATGTGACTTCGCTTATCTTGCTTAGTACTCTTTTGTTTGTGCCTGTATTATTTGGGCTAAGTTATGTCATAAATTACTACTATTTATGATAAAATAATCTTATAAATTTGATTGGAGTCCTCATGTCTAAAAAAACCCTTATCATTGGTGCTGGTGGTGTCGGAAATGTTGTTGCTTTTAAGTGTGCGATGAATGCTAATACTTTTGGAGATATCACACTGGCAAGCCGTACGTTAAGTAAATGTGATGCTATTGCTGCTAATGTCAAAACACGTACCGGTGTTACAATAACAACAGCGCAAGTTGATGCAGACTCTGTTCCTGAACTTATAGAGCTCATTACAAAGACTGCTGCTAGCATCGTCATTAATGTAGCACTTCCCTACCAAGACCTTACCATCATGGATGCATGCCAACGTTGTTGCGTAGATTACCTGGATACAGCAAACTACGAACATCCTGATACTGCTAAATTTGAGTACAAAGAGCAATGGAGAAGAGATGAGGAGTTCAGAAAAACGAATATTATGGGACTTCTGGGATCAGGTTTTGACCCGGGAGCAACCAATGTCTTCTGTGCCTATGCGCAAAAGCACTACTTTGACGAGATACATACGATAGACATACTCGACTGTAATGCAGGGGACCATGGTTATCCTTTTGCAACCAATTTCAACCCTGAGATCAATCTTCGTGAAGTTTCTGCTAAAGGGCGTTACTGGCAAAAAAACGATAATGGACAAGGGGAGTGGATAGAGACAGAGCCCATGGCCATAAAGCAAGTATGGGATTATCCTGAAGTAGGACCAAAAGACAGCTACCTGCTTTACCATGAAGAGATGGAGAGTTTGGTCAAACATATCAAAGGACTCAAAAGAATCAGGTTCTTTATGACATTTGGAGAAAGTTACCTTACCCATATGAAATGTCTTGAAAATGTAGGAATGTTGGGGATTAAAGAGGTAGAACATAAAGGCATGAAAATAGTTCCTATGGAATTCTTAGCTACCCTGCTTCCAGACCCTGCAAGTTTGGGACCACGTACCAAAGGTAAAACGAATATCGGTATCTTCGCTAAGGGTATCAAAGACGGTAAAGAAAAAACCATCTACATTTATCAAGTAAGTGACCATGAAAAATGTTATGCAGAAGTCATGAGTCAGGGAGTAAGTTACACGACAGGGGTACCAGCCATGATAGGAGCCAAACTCATGCTCGAAGGCAAGTGGCAGGGTAAAGGTGTCTTCAATATGGAAGAATTTGATCCGGACCCGTTTATGGAAGAGATGAATAAACAAGGCTTACCTTGGAAAGTAATGGAATTAGAAGCTGATGAAACTCTCCTTGTGCCATAATACTCAAGCATAGCCATGGACTTTATACTCAAAAAAATCATCTCTATGTTCTTGATGCCTCTACCTTTAGGTGTGGCATTCATGGTACTCGCACTTATTCTACTCTATAGAAATAAATTACATAAAGCAAAATTTGTTTTACTCTTCAGTTTCGTATGGTTTTTTCTTTTTTCTTATACGCCATTTGTTGATCTACTCTTAGCACCATTAGAGTCTACATACCCAACACTGCATCAAGCACCCAAAGAGATAAAATATATTTATGTCTTAGGTGGAGGACATACCACGGATGAAAGTCACCCTATCACCTCACAAGTAAACGAAACCGCTGTTGTCAGACTTAATGAAGGTATACGTCTTTACCGACAGCTACATGAAAATGCAACACTTATTGTTTCAGGTTACAGTGGCCTGTTTGATCCCACCCCTCATGCCCTTATGCAAAAAAAATTGGCACTCTCTTTAGGGGTACGAAAAGAACACATCATCGTTCGTCCTGGACCTAAGGATACACAGGAGGAAGCTATAGCTGCCAAAAAGCTATTGGGTGATGAACCGTTTATCTTAGTGACATCTGCTTCTCATATGGCTCGAGCAATGAAATTCTTTGCACAGGAGGGGCTCACACCTCTTCCTGCACCGACAAATCATCTGGCAAGTTTACAGCACCCAGATTATACAGATTTCTTCTCATCTCGTGCACTTATGAAATCTCATATACTATTTCATGAAATTCTGGGCATAGTCTGGCAAAAGGTAAAAGGTTTTTAATGCAGTTATCATCTACACGTTTTTTAGGCTTCCCAAAAGAAGGACTTACTTTCCTGGACAACATCATCATCAATAACTCTAAAGAGTGGCTTGATGCCCATAAAGAGGAGTATGAAAAGTACATCGTTACGCCCAATAAAGCGTATGTGGAAGAGATGGGTGAACACTTGCAAATACTTGTGCCTTCCATAAATGCCATACCCAAAATAAACAAATCACTCTTTCGTATCTATCGTGATGCAAGATTTCATAGACTTGATCCCATCAAAGAGCGTATAGGTATTATCTTTTGGCAGGGGACGACACACCGGATGCAAAGTGCTTCTTTTTATATGCACTATGACCCTTTTGAAATCTTTGTCGCTACAGGAATACGTAATTTTAAGGCACCCCTTCTTGCTACCTACAGAGAATATATCAAAAACGATGTAAAAAGAGAAATTCTGCATAAAATTTTAGAGGAGCTAAAAAGAAAGGGCTACAGCATCCCAGAGCCTCAGTACAAACGTTATCCTTTAGGCCTGAATAAGGATGATAAATATGCCTACCTTTACCTTTATGGTGCCATGTATGCCTATACTGTATTCCCACCCGATGAAACATTTCATTCTGAGGCCATCATAGACAGAAATTTCAAAATCTATGAAGATATGCTTGACTTGCAACAGTGGATCTATGAACTCACATGTGTGACGGAAAGCACACAAGAGAATGCTTACTAAATGACATACTCTTTACACATGAGTTTGTTACTATAAATCTATCGCATATTGCTTCAATGTCTCCAAATCGATCAATTCAAGCATTTTTTGATGTGTAGCATGAATGAAGATATGCGGTGCCATCCCATCCAAATGTGCTTTCACAAAACTATGTCCACCAAGACACCAACTCTGTCCAGGTTGTACACCGGCAAAATTATACTCTGGCATAGGTGTTGAGAGGTCATTGCCTACTTTTTTAGAGTAGGCTAAAAATTCTTCTGTTGCGTAGATGCATACTGCATGTACTGCAGGGTTATGCTTACCAGTATTACATGAGCCATCTCTATGAAACCCAGTAAGAGGTTTTAAACTGCAAGGTTCGAGTGGTTCACCTAAAACATTTAATGATTCATCCATAATATATCCTTAGTTCTAATCTGAAAAATTATAGCTAAATTGTACAGTCCCTTGGTAAAAGAGCTTATATTTCTAAAATATTTGAAAACATAGGTGTATTTTTGACTCTTTTAAGGCATTCTCACAGCCATCAGATCAATTGTATCATAGAATTCTTCTGGTTCCTGATAGCCATAAAATTTTGAAGCTTTTACCTCTTTACCATCAGGACCGATAAACACAAATGCTGGAGGTCCAAAGATTTGGAATTTCTTTTTAATTTCTTCTATCTTTAAGTCTGTTCCATCACTCATATTGACACTCACGGCTACATAATCTTTTTTAAGTTTTTCCTGTACACGTTTATCTTTAAATGTTGTGTCTCTCAAGTGTTTACACACTGGGCAGGTGTCCGTATGGAAGAATATTATCATTGTTTTCCCCTCGTCCATGGCTTGTCGTCTTTTGATGTCATAGGCTGTGATATTTGCTATCTCTTCAAAAGGCATTTGACCAGAAAGTTTGGCTTCGTCACCCTCCACATAAGTTACAGAAGCCTTAGGCAGTGGATGATAAATGTCTGTTTCTCCATACCCTGCCCCTACCATGAGTATCGTCCCCCATATGAGTAATAATGTACCCACAGATTTTTGGAGTTTATGCCATCCGCTACTCTCATCGTTAAGTGCTTGCGTCGCACCAAGGTAAATACTAATTCCCACTGCATACACGCCCCAAAGAAGTAACGTATTGACTAATTCTAAAGTAGAAAATATCTCTATCGCCACACCAAGAAGCAGTACACCAAAAAAGTACTTTACTTTATCCATCCACATTCCAGCTTTAGGAATGAGAACCCCTGCACCAAATCCAACTAAAATCAGAGGCACCCCCATACCAAGTGCCAAGAAGAACATAGTAAAGGCACCCAGTGTTACGTCTGATGTTGAGATAGCTACAGACAGGAACGAGATAAGCACAGGCGACACACAAGCCCCCAGTATAAGTGCAGAAATCATCCCAAGTACAAAGACCATACCTATATTCCCACCCTTAATGCCTTGAGACTCTGCATTGAGTCTAGACTGTATAAATGACGGCAGTTGAATGGTAAAAAGTCCAAACATAGACAGAGCCATCAACACAAATATCGCAGCCACCGCACCAATCGCCCAGACATTTTGAAAATAAGACTGCAACTGTTCCCCCGTAGCTCCCGCTAATGCGCCCATAAGGGCATAAGTCACCGCAGTACCCAACACATATGAGACAGCCAGCATCACTGCTTTTGTCTTTGTCACATCTTCACCTTGCCCAGCAATAATACTAGAGACGATAGGCACCATAGGCAATACACAAGGAGTAAAGGTAAGCAGTATCCCTGATACAAAAGCACCTAGTACAATACTCACTGTACTTTGCGTTACAGCATCTCCTGCAAAAAGAAAAGTACTTGAAAGTAAAAATAGCAATGCTATAGAGATGTATTTTTGATGTTGTTTTTTCATATATTTCCTTTAGATCATAAATAATAAATGTATTATATACTATTTACTCTGCACTCTGTGTGTAGTGCATAAATAGTGATACAATACCCATAACAAAAAGAAGGGATACTATGACAAAAGAACGTGAAGGCGAGTTACTGATGGGTGGATTAGCCATACTTGAATCCTGGTTTCCCATACTTTCCATTGTAGCCATGTCCTATGTAGGGGCATTGCATACCTACACGTATTCTTTGGTTATTGCTTTAGTATTTTTTATAGTTATCATGGCTAAGCGCAACCGATTTGTAGAACTCAAAAACAAAGATGCTTATAAAGACTTACTTCTTACTACTTTTTGGATAACCCTTCTCTTTACCCTTATCTTCATGGGGATGCAGTACACTACCGCAGGCAATATGGCAGTCATTATCTTCTTACAACTTCTTTTTTCATACCTCTACTTCAATGTCTTAGGCAAAGAACCCATGGAAAGATTACACTTAATAGGGGCTATCATTATGGGTGTGGGAGCATTGATCATACTCATTCCGGATGAATTTATATTCAATAAAGGCGATCTGCTCATCTTACTTGCTGCAGCTATCGCACCTTTTGCAAACCTCTACCAAAAACGGGCAAGAAAGTTTTGTTCTTCAGAGACTATTTTGGGCTTTCGTACTCTTGTGGGCTTACCTTTCATTGCTGTTTTGGCAACTATATTTGAACCTGAAGTACAGTATGAAGCTTTTCTGTCCGCACTACCTTATCTCCTTCTTATAGGTATATTTATCTACGTCATCTCAAAGATCATGTGGATAGAAGCACTACACCGCACCTCCATCACAAAAGTCTCAGCCATGATGGGACTAGTGCCTATGATGACACTCTTTTTTGCCTACTTTTACTTAGGTGAAGTGCCTGAAATTCGTCAGATCTTAGGGATTATCCCCGTGCTTTTCGGTGGGTATTTGATCACGAAGCCTGTGAAGGATTAAAGGATTATCACCTATTAAGTCAAATAGTGTATCGAAGCATAATTTTTGTAAAATAATAGAAACAATCCCATCAAAAAGAGTGTCAATGTCAACACCTTTAGTACATAATGCCTCACAAAATCTAACAGATGTACTTCGTGATGTTTTTTTACACGATGACAGTAGTAGAGCTTTGGTCATTTATAATCTTAACTCTCCACTATCCGTTATACTCACAGATGCGTATCGCATAGCTTTACCAAAGAGCATATTTGTAAATTTTAACGACACCGACACAGAGGTCATAATGTCACAATTTAAGGCTCTAAAAAGTGATGATTTTGTAGCGTTAGTACAATCTAAAAGTTTTCGCTTATCTGCTTATCGTATCAGAATTGAACTGTATAAAAAGAAGATAAAAGTAGCAGAACATCCGCATCTAGGCAGAATGATCACTGATGATGAAGTAAAACACTATGTGAACGCTCTTGCTTACGATAAGGATTATTACCATCACATGGGACATACATTGCAAAATATGTTACACATCGCCTCGGGTGCTATTGTACATAGTGGAGATGAAAAGCTCATCTATCGTGGTGGTTTTGAAGATCCCAAGATCAACATCGGCGACTATAGGAAGATGAACAACATAGGTGGTCAGTTCCCCATCGGAGAGGTATTTACAGAGTCAAAAGAGCTGAAGTCCTTAAATGGAAAAACAAAGATCATTGCCTTTGGTGATATAAATTACAAGGTAAACATTCCGCCACACCCTATTACCATCATCATTGAAAATGGTCAACTTGTAAGAACAGAAAATACAACAGCAGAATTTGAAGCCGTATTGGACATGATAAAAGAAGAGGAAGAAGTAGTCTGGGGTACGAGAATTAGGACTTGGGTTAAACCGTATATTTTCTAAAAAAACTTCGTTACTGACATGGGGACTTTCGAGAGAATGTGTAGTCTTCACCTCTCTTTGGGTGCAAAACATGGCATATAAGGCAAAGGGGGAATGAAAAGAAATAGCGGTAAATTCCACATCGATGTGATGATAGATACAACCTCATTTGAGATAGATGATAGGGTTGTTTATGATGAGGAGAAGTGGGTAGTATGAAAAAGGTTGTTCTAGTTTTATTTTGAGTGATATATGCTTATATCACAATGAATTAATCTAGCCTCGTATCTACAAAACCCTCAAAAAAATATCCTATACTAACCATGAGAGTTCGTTAGAAAAGTAATGTATCGGAAGTCGCCTAAAGCAGTTAAGCTAGCTTGTGGGTCAGGGAGATAATTACACTA
>Ga0209414_1000101_pt1 | contig 36252 bp, 23 predicted proteins | sample LakVidmifraction_4_FD_181154 | JGI IMG/M metagenome (GOLD analysis project Ga0209414, IMG submission 181154) | Hypersaline microbial communities from Lake Vida, Antarctica - Brine Hole Two &gt;0.2 micron (SPAdes) (version 2) | ecosystem: Environmental > Aquatic > Non-marine Saline and Alkaline >...
TTCATAAATTATTGTGGGTAGTTTGTTTTCATTCGACCCTTTCAGGGTCGTGTTGTTTAATAATAATTACCCCGTATTGCATACGGGGCTACTAAGATTTGACTACTTCGTAGTCTTAGAACTGCGAAGCTGTTCAACATTAATAGCCATGTATGAAATGCATGGCAATTAATCATTATTAATGAACGACTACAACGTAGTCGAACAAAGAAATAATAAATCACCCACTCATTTTGAGAAAGAGCCATCTTTATATCATTCCCCCGAGCGGCTTAAACGTTCTTCTGCACGTGCATGAGCTTCTTCACCAGCCTGTGGAAAAGCATCTGTAAAAGGACTGTTGTCATATCTAACAACATCATCACACACACGAGGGTCTCTCTGTTTGTGTAACTCATCCATAAGAGTTTGTTTGATTTTCGCTTTGACATCTGCATACTCTGCACCGCATGCAACATTGTACATTTGATGTGGATCCTTATTCAAATCAAAAAGCTCTTCCTGTGGTCTCTTATCAAATGCAAGAAGGAAGTTTGATGTATGCTCTGGTTCTGCACGATGATGAACCATCCAGGCTTTTGTTGGGCTTGCATCCATATCAGGATATACAGAATATGTGTCTTTGACAATCCTTTCCCATGCAACTGGTTCAGTTAATAAATCATCCATTCCATTAGGAAATCCCATAGGCCAGCGATCAGGACAAAAATTATGAATATATAAAAAGTCTTTTGTACGTATGGCACGCTGAGGATATGGCAGGTTCCATTCTCTAGCAGTTGCCACATGGCGTTCACGTCCTGTAATCACCCACTCATTTTCTTTTGTATCTTCACCACACATTTTTTTCCACAAACTATCACCCACCATGCATTCAGGAATTTCACATCCGCCGACTTCAAGAAAGGTTGGCGCAAGATCCATAAGGTTAGTCATATCATCAATAACCAAGCCTTCAGGAATGACTCCAGGCAATCGAGCCATTAGAGCAACCTCACAACCAATATCATACAAATTGCATTTTGCACGAGGAAATCCAGGTATACCATGGTCACCACTGACAACAATCAATGTATTATCAAGTTCTCCAATTGCTTCCAACTCTTTAAGAATCGCTGCTAGTCCACGATCATAAGCCATACACTCTCCAAGATAATCTGCAACATCCTCTCTAACATCTGCGGTATCAGGAAAGAAATCAGGCATATTGCCTTTCAGATCATCAGGCTCAAGTCCCCACAACTCTTTGCCGGAACCTTTTTCCCAAGTTCTATGTGTATTTGTTGGTCCCCACCAGTAACAGAAAGGTTCATCTCCATTCCGATTGTTTAGAAAATCTAAAAAGTTATTTTTAGCCTCTTCATATAAAGGTGTTTTTGCCTCTTCCACTCCCATTCCTGAACGAATATTTCGTGTTGCCTGATGCGAAAACCCACCAAATGTTGTTCCAGATTTATTATAATAATGCTCTTGTGAACCATAAGGAGGAACACCAAAAGGAACCCCTGGTCCCCAGGTTTTATATGTAGCTCCTGTATGATAACCTGATTTTTCTAAGATTTTCGGATATGTTGGTATATTCTCGTCCCACACAGCACCAGTAAGAATAGCACCAAGACGAGTCTGCCAGAAATATCTTCCAGAAAGAACAGAACTTCTACAAGGAGTACAAGTTGGCGCTGGAACTAAAGAATTAGTAAAGATTACTCCTTCATTGGCAATTTTGTCTATTGTAGGTGTATCAATAAATTTGTTTAACGGACTTCCACCTTTTTCTTCATTGTAGACATTTGCATAACGTCCCCAATCATCTGCAAATGCAAAAAGTATATTTGGACGACTATTCATTTTTTATTCCTGTTTTAATGTTCGAGCGAGACAGATCTCGTCCCTACATTTTCAATTCTTAATTTGTCATTCCTGAACCATTTACTATCAACTATTTACTATTCCAGCGAGCTTTGCTCGTTGGAAAGTATCCACCAAAGCTGTTCCCAACTTATGCCGTCAACATTAGCCTGTTTTTCACCGGGAGTGCTTCGACCGTCGACAACATATTTTGTAAGCAGAGTCTTTAGATCCTCAACAACCTTAGGAAATTTATCATAAACATTATTCTGTTCTGCAACATCAGAATCAAGATTATAGAGCTGAATATCCGGCAGACCTTCACATTCTGCACCGGGTTTAGGATAGGACCAACCACCTGAACCAGCACACATTTCAAGTTTCCAGTTTCCTTTTCTAATTGAGAAAGATCCATCAATAGAGTGATGAACAGTTGCTTCTCTTAGAGACTTGTCAAGCAATTTTCCTTTCCATAAAGGCAAATTGCTTACACTGTCCTCACCTTCTCTGTCGGCAAGCGAAGCCCCTACTATATCAGCACATGTTGCAAGCATATCAGAGAGACAAACAGTTTCATCACTTGAAGAACCTGCAGCAATTGTATCCGGCCATCTAACAATCAGAGGTATACGGTGTCCGCCTTCATAAATATCTGCCTTATATCCTCGATATATATAACTTGGATTATGCCCCATAGCTTCCAAGCCATTCACGTCGGCCGCTGGTGAACAGCCATTATCTGCGGTGAATAAGATGATTGTGTTGTCAGCAATGCCAGAAAGTTCAACTGCATCCATAATCTGGCCTACCACATCATCAACCTGGAGGCAGAAGTCTCCATAAATATTAGTTCCACTCTTGCCTATAAATTGTTCTGATGGCAGAATTGGTGTATGCGGGGCAGGCAATGGAAAATACAAGAAAAAAGGGTTATCTTCTTTAGCTTGCTGCTCAATATAATTAACACTACGCTGAGTAAAATTAGGGAGAACATCCTGATGAACAAAATCGGAACCAGTAGATCCTTTTCTCCACCATCCGAATTGTGTATTACTTTCGGTTACTCTATCAGGGGCTGCCGTAATTTTTCCATTTTCAACATAAACATATGGAGGAATATCAAGTGATGCTATATGACCATAGTAATAATCAAATCCACATGCATCCGGTCCATTTGATACAGAACCATTAAAATCAATATTTGAACAATCTGCTAAAACAGGTTCACCATCGGTTGTTGTCCAATCCCATCCCAAATGCCATTTGCCAATCATTGCTGAATTATAGCCATGTGGCTTGAGAAATGATGCAATAGTTGTTCTTCCATCTTCAATCAAATGGTCAGAATGCCCCATTAAAACACTAGATTTCAATCTTGAACGCCAGTTATATCGTCCAGTAAGAATGCTATAACGTGATGGTGTACAAACTGCTGAACTTGAATGAGCATCGCGAAAAAGTATACCTTCACCAGCCAGCTTATCCAGATTATCTGTTTTTATTTTTGATTTTTCATTCAGGCAGGAGATATCTCCATATCCCATGTCATCAGCTAAAATATATATTATATTTGGTTTCTTATTCATTTTTTTCCTTTTTCAAGTTCGGGCGAGAGTTCGGGCGAGGCCTGCCTCGCTCCTATTTGCTCCTGCCCTCGGAGAGAAATTTAACACGATTTGCCGAAGACAAATAATTAACTATTAACAACTAACCATTAACCATTATTCGAAAGTGCCCTATGTACCTCTTTAAGCTGCTCACGAATTGGAATGTTTTGTGGACATTTCTTTTCACAAGCACCGCAGAGAGTACATGCATCTGCATTCTTTTCCGGTACATTAGGATTCGTTCCAATATTTGCATAACCTTTTTTACTACGTTCCCAAAGGTCATATACACGGGCTTTATTATATTGCTCAAATATTTTGGGAATTGGAATTCCTTCAGGACAAGGAATACAATATCCACAACCGGTACAATACAAATCTGACATCTTCTTAAGCTTAATCAGATGTTTGTTTATCTGCTCATACTCCTCTGTACTTAACGGTAAAGGATCCGAACAGGATTCAATATTTTCGACAACCTGCTGCATGGTACTCATACCAGAAAGGGCAACGTCAACATTTGGGTTTGCAAGAACAAAACGCATGGCTAGCTCGGGTATTGATGATACCGAATCCACAATTTTGAGAGCTTCGGATGGAGCATCAAGCTGTCCACCTGCAACAGGTCCCATAACAACCACTCCCATACCAGATTCTTTTGCATGTGCAATACCATCTGCCATAACCTGGTTCAACATGTTATACTGAACAGTAACAGATTCATAAAACCCGGTGTCTATAATCTTTATCAGCGCGTCTGCATCATCATGAAAAGATGTGCAAATATGCCTTATCATTCCCTGTTCTTTTGCACTAATAAGCCACTTAGATATTCTGGGTTCCACTTTTTCTGTATAAGACTTCCAATTTACACCATGAGTATTATAGATGTCTATATAATCAGTCTTTAAATAGTTCAAACTATTTTCAAGATTCGTCCACCACTCTTTTTCATCTTCTTCATAATAGTGATTCTTTGTTGAAACTACCAAGTCTTTTCTACATTTACCTTGAATTGCATCGCCAAGTGCTCGCTGGCTATCCTGATTACAGTAAAAAACCGCTGTATCAAGATAGTTTACTCCGGCTTCAATTGCTTTATGAAACATTGCTGTACTTTTGTCTCTATCAACAAGTTTGTCTTCCGTCATAGGCAGACGCATTGCTCCAAATCCCAAACGGGAAACCTTCAGCCCTGTTCTTCCTAAAGTTCTATATTGCATTTTATTTTTTCCTTTCTTTAATAATTTCCACGGTCTAAGACCTTTATCTTTTCAATATCCAACACCCAACAAAGACCCAGCTACTAATTTAAAGCATATTATGTCTAAAATAAAAAGCCTCGTTTCCCTTAGTAGCTGGGCAATTTTCAACATCCAATATCAAATGAAAGACGAAAAGAACGTCCAACATCGAACATCCAATATCGAATAAAAGACACTGCCGTGGGCAGGTATAAGCTTCGCTTATTTTATAAACCTAGGGCGTTGCCCTAGGCTATGTTATTTAGGGCTGTCAGCCCTTTTCGGTGTCATCAAAGACGATGACCCGCCCAAAAAAACTTGCAACGAAGATCGTCACGTTACACAAATACCTGCGGAGCTTTTCCACAGTTTACCGTCTTGTCACGCCGTAGGCACCGCGAAGGCGGATTACCCTTTACCGTTTACAGTTTTTGTTCCTGCGGAACTATTCCACCCCTATGAGCTCTAAGAATTTTTCCTCAAGAGATTTTTTTGAGGAAGATATTGAGACTTCATATTTGCTAAAATTATTTTCACACATAGTGGTTAACAACTCTTTATCATCTGAAGTTAAGTTCTTAAAGGAAACAACTATTCCGTTCTCATCTGCTGTCAGTTCTTCAGGAGAACCATTATATATAATCTTTCCCTTGGATATAATACCTATATGAGTGCAGACATCTTCAATATTTGAAAGAAGATGAGACGAGATAATTATTGTTGTTCCCGCTTGTGCCAGTTTTTTTAAAAGCAGTTTTAGTTTTCTATTTGTTTCCGGGTCCAGCCCATTATATGGTTCATCTAAGATTAAGAGTTTGGGTTGGTTCAGCAGAGCTTGAGCGACACCAAGTTTTTGTGTGGTCCCTTTGGAGTAAGTTCCTGTTTCCATATCTGCAAAATCAATCAAACCGGTAACATTAATAAGGTATTCAATTCTCTTTTTAAGATCAACAGATGATATATTATAAAATGATCCATAGAAATCTAAAATTTTTCGTCCTGTCATATGACCCTCAAATTCAAACTTTTCAGGAAGATAACCAATATCTTTCTTGATTTCTATACTAGATGGCTCTGAACCAAACACTTTTATGGTTCCGGATGTTGCACTAATAAATCCTGTTATTAAATTTATAAATGTTGTCTTACCTGATCCATTTGGTCCAATCAGACCAAAGAGACTCCCCTGCTCTATCTGTAGGTTAACTTTGTTTACCGCAGTTGTCTGCTTTTTATTGAACAAACCATGTCGATATATTTTGACTAAATTTTCTGTTTCAACTACATTCATTTCACTTTTGCCAGGTCTCTATCTTTTATCTCTGGTTTAATACCTATAAATTTTTTAATAGTTTCTTTAGCATATACAAAAAGTGTTATCCAGCAGACTGGAATATGATAAAGCCAACATATATCCGGTTTGCGACAAAAACCTATAACAGACTGAACAATTAAAGGTAATAGTGTCACGGTAGATAGCGAAAAGAGAATAATACCAAACTGATTACTTGTCTTCCAAGGATATTTACGTTCTTTTGTTGCAGAAAAATATAGAAAGTCTTTAATTCTGCGTTCCTGTTTGTTCTTGAAATTTGACAGCTTTGTACAATATAGATGAACTATTCCACACTTTACTTTTGCAAAGCAGTTTATATCTTTTAATCCAGCTTGGGGAACAATATCAATATCAAAAAAATATGGTGACCATTCCACATAATCCAAAAGTTTTTTCCTAAAAACAAAGCCATTTGCACCAATAGTTGGATAACGATGATCTGACAAATTAAGTTTCAAATAGTTGCCTTTATCTTCCTGTTTAACCCGCATATTAGTCCATCGGTTAGTTATAGCACTACGCCTATCATAATTTCCTAAAAACAGACAAACAGGATCATTCATGCCAAGTAAAGTGAAATAACGAATTAACGGGTGGTCGCCCTTCCTCCACGTAAATGAAACAGGTTCGCTCCCCATAATCTCTTCATCTTCAAAAGGTTCCACCATCATTTCAAGCCATGTAGGAAAAGGCATAATATTATCACTATCAATGAGTGCAATAATTTCACCCTTTGACTCTTTTATGCCGACTGTTTTACCTGCTGCACCTGTCTTTAACTCATTAAAAACAATTTTATCAATATTAAATGCTTCTGCTATTCTTTTTGTATCATCTGTGGAGCCTGCATCAGCTATAATGATTTCATATGAGTTCGGTGGATATTCTTGAGATCTGATTGCAGCGAGACACTCTTCCAGTGTTTTGCCGGAATTGAGGGTTGGAATAACTATGCTTACAAAAGGAAAACTTTTCATTACTTCTTGTATCTCTCCCAGGCATCTCTTGCCATTTTTTTATATTTTTCGTTTGGGAGAACATTATTCAAAGCATTAACGGTCTTTACATTACCATTATTTATCTCAACCTTTTTCAGTGCACTATTGTTAAGATAGTAAGGAACACTGTTTGATGAAAGAGCAATTGATGTAACCATAGGTGAAATCATTATATACTTCTCAAACTTCATTGTATCTGGAATGTTTTTTTTCCATAGTATTACATCCGGGAGTCCTTTATATACTTTTAGAATTATCGGTTGCTCGGAATCTGTGTATGTTTCAAATGTTGCAGTGGTTGTGGTCTTATACTTGTCATCAAGTTTAGATGAAAGTATATTTGTGAAGACAAATCCATATGCGACAACATCATCACTCTCTGAATAATAAGTCAAGTTGGTATATACAAACCAGGAATCTTTATAAAAAGATGATATTTTATCTGTTGCTGCTCTTTGAGCTTGTTCTAAAGGAATCTTTTCTGCATATATAAAAGATGTTAGCAGAATTAAGAATATTATAATCTTATTCATTTATTCATTCAACCTTACATTAATTTTGTAGTACAAACATTCATTGACAGAATCATAATAGTCTGTATATATACCAATTGGCAAGTTATTTGTTATTTCAATCGCATCATACATTAAATTTGTCTGTCTTTCAACAGCATAAAGACGATTATTTGTGTACGTCCAGGTTAATACTGTGTATGGATTTAACTCATTTGTGGTGATAATTAAACTAGTCAGCTGGAACAAAGAGTATATATTTGTAGGATCTGTACCGGTAATATACTCTTCACCTGATGTAAAACCATCACCATCAAAATCATTTGTTTCCTGGAAAACAAAATCATTAGTCAAACCATATGAAGCAAGCCACCAGTCTGGTGTTCCACCTTCCTCTAAATCAGGATTGAAAACAGCACTGATAACCAAAGGTTCAGTTACTGAACCATAAATCATATTATTGTCGGTCGACAACGTACTTACAGTCCCTACCCAGTTTGTAAAGTGATAATATTGGTTTGCATTTGCTATCACAACAATATTAGAATCATACGGAATCCATGAATCTATGGCATCAAAACTGCCATGCTCTGCCGGTTGAATATCAACCCAATGATTAGTCTGCCAATTCCAATCAAGTCTGCTATCTTTTGTTATGGTCAATAAGCAGTTTGATGTTGTACCGGATATTGTATCATCTAGATTCTTTAACTGCCAACTTTTAAATGTATATTTTGTAGCATTTGTATTTGAGCTATATACTGTCTGGTTTGTAATAGAACAGTTAATATCAGAACCAACAAGATATTCGTAAACACCATTAGTTAAACTTGTCATGCCATATTCTGAAGTAACTTCCAAAGTTGCAAACATGTTGCTGAAAGTAACCTGAATATCATAATTTGAGTTATATCCAAAGATATTTTCCTCAGCAGGTGAAAGTTTCAGATAGACATTCTGATTTGAAAAAGCAACGTATGATATATGCGATGTTGAACCATTTGTAGCCACAGTGTCTGGCGAACGGTGAATTAATTCTCCACTTGCACTGTATAGTTCCAAAATAGTACCAACTTCTGATCCGAGATTTAAGGTATCGAAATAGTATTCACGTCCATACTGCAAGGAACACTTAATCCAATCAACATCATTTGTTTCATCAAAACAGTGAGTCTGTCTGAAATCATATATATCATCAGGATGTATAGAAACAGCAGTATTTGTCATTGAACTATCGCCATACTCTTCATATCGATCCTTTGGTGTACCCTTGGGAATTATTGTCATCATAGAAAGGCTTACGGCAGCTGATGTTGCAAAAAAACTTAAATACTCTCTTCTATCTGGATTACCCTGATTATATGCAATATAAAAAGTACTATCAATAATGTCTTTTTTGTATCCTAAAACAACAACTTGATGAGCTACAAAGTTTCCACCATACCACCCCAAACTCACAGGTCGCCCAGCTGTAATTTCATCTGCAATAACATTCAAATAAATTTCTTTTGATTCAATAGTTTCAGCAAATTTATGCCAAACTACATCAAATTCAAGCCCAGGCTTATTATCAATATATTGCAAGAGAGTATCCCTATCTCGATAAGTATAAGATATTCCATCAAAAATAGAATTGGTTACAAAATTCTCTTGTCTATTAAAATCTGGGTCATAATATAAATTTCCAAGATTTGTAACGCATGATGAAACATTTGCATCATTCATTCCGGGAGACTTGTATATTTCATTTTGTCTTAAAGGCGCTTCACCATTTGGTATAAGATTCCAATAAGGTATTCCTCTGTAGCCATTTCTATCATAGTAAGACAATATATCGGTATTAGCAACAGCCCAGCAAATTCCACCTGATATATCATCGTCTTTGCCAGGTAGCAAGGGGTAAATTTCTGTACTATTCAAATATGCAGGAACAGAAGATATATCATTTGTTGCTCCTGGTATATAGTTCTCACTACGAACATTATTAGGTGCAAAGTTTGCTGTCAGTCTTTTTGGGTAATCATTGGCAATGTTTATTGTATTAGTATACATAATCAAAAATTGCTTCCAAATATAAGTGTCGCCACTCCAATAGCTCAGATGATATCCGTTTGTAGGAGTTGCCGTTGGACTTAAAAGAGTATCTGCTTTATACCATCCAGAAGTCATATCAACAGAACCCAAACCTGTTCCAATTCCGATATCAAGCCAGTAATTTGTCTGCCAGTTCCATGTCAATTGTGTGTCATCTACAATTGAAAACGTGAGATTTGTGCCAACTCCATTGGTAGTGAATGCCCCAACTATAGCACTCCATCCCACGCAGACATATTGTGTTTCTGCATTAATAATTGGTGAATTAGTGACAGAACAGTTAATTAACGAGCCATAATCAAACAGATTGGTTCCGAATGGCACTTCACCACCAAATAGAGACTCTACAGTCAAAGAGTGTTTGTCAATTTCAAATGAAGCATACAACTGGTGGGTATTCGTTACGTTATTAAATGTCCAGAAATTTGTAATACCAGCTAATTCTCCATCCACAATTACCTCATCAATATGGTAATGTCCATCAGGCATAATATTAAAAGTTATATTGCTGCCATGTGCAACATTGTTGGTCCCAATTGGAATAATCGAACCACCGGGACCATAACTTACAGACACTGGATAATGGTTGATTTCAAAAGTTGCGGCAATTGATACTGTATTGCTTATGACGGGATAAATATGTTCATTCGTTTTCATGTTTTCAGGAATATTACCCTGCCATGAAACAAAATGATAACCATAATCAGGAATGGCTTCTACTGAGGTAACGGCATCTTCATCATACCATCCATTTGCTGAAATCACAGAACCATGTATATCACTTGTAGCCTCGAACCAATATTGTGTATTCCACAACCACTGAATTGAGGAATTTGTTTGTAAATTAAAGCTTGTATTTGTCCCTACCCCACTTTCAACAGAACCTGTTCCTGCCCAGCCATAACAAAATAGTTGCGTAGTCATTCCCGCCAAAACAACTGCATCATTTGTCATACTAACACTAACATACTCATTATAGTCAAACCAGTTATCACCTTCAGGATAATTTGCATTACCATATGAATCTATAACATCAAGTTTGTTTGTATTAATAGCAAAAATCACATCCAAATATATATTAGTCTGAATATTATCAATCGTAAAAGTATTTGTAGGTGCAACATTGGTGGCATTCACAAGAATGTTGCTTACATAATAGTGCGCATCTGGAGTATTTGTTATAGTTATTGATTCTCCAACTTGAACATAATATGAATCAGCAACAACATTTCCGTTAGTAGGCGTATTTACAATCAACGAGTAATACCCAGTGCTGTTTGTTGCAAATGTAGCACTAATAAAGTGGTCATTTGTGACATAACTAAATTGATAGTTATACATAATATTTGTAGAAACATTATCAATCTTCAAATCAACAAGATGTGCATTTTCTTCTGGTTGCAGATAATAAACAGGAGAATTCTGACCATGAGAAATCTCCAAGTCTCCTTCCGGTGTTATGCTACCGGCCCCCTCCGTTACAGAAGAGGTAATGATATATACATTTGTTTTAAACCAAGCATTCACCACTCTTGACGTATTAACCGGAATAAAAATTTGTCTGTTCGAAATAATACAACCATCTGTATCACCAAGCCAGCCGTTAAAGTGATAGTTTTCATTTGTTGAAGTTGCAATAACCGATACAATTTCATCAATCTGGTACCAACTTGATGTGGTATCAATGGAGCCACTCCCGAAACAATCAAGCTCTATATAGTAATTGGTCTGCCATAAAAAGTTTACAGTTGAATCTTCTTCAATATTGAAACTGAGATTTGTCTGGTTTCCGGCTGCTGGTGCACTGCCGCTACCAACCCAACCTGTTGCACAATATTTTGCAAGAATCTCTTCATCAAAGACAATACTGTTGGTAATCACAATTTCCACAAGATTACTATAGACAAATGAATTAGTACCTACCGGTGGAATTGTTACATCATACGGGGAATCAATAACAACATTATATGAATTTGTTCCAAAAATAACATTGATAGTATGTGGCTGTGTAATAAAATCAAAAGTATACTCATTTGTAGAACCTATAGAAGTTCCATCAATAACAACATCTTCAACATAATAATGGTTAGTTGGTATAATACTAAAAGTTATATTGCTGCCATGTGCAACATAGTTGATTCCATCTGGAACAATCGAACCACCTATTCCAGCACTAGATACGACCTGATATTGGTTTATCTCAAAAGTTGCAGCAATGGATACGGTATTGCTTATTACCGGATAAATATGTTCATTCGTTTTCATATTTTCAGAAATATTTCCCTGCCATGAAACAAAATGATAGCCATAATCAGGAATAGCTTCTGCCGAGGTAACTGCATTTGCATCATACCATCCATTTGTTGATATAACTGTCCCATACTCAACACTTGTAGCCTCAAAAATATATTGAGTATTCCACAACCACTGAATAGAAGAATCTGTTTTCAAACTAAAATCTGTATTTGTCCCTGTTCTACTAACAACAGAACCAGTACCAGCCCAACCATAACAAAACAGTTGTGTGGTCATTCCCGCAAAAACAACTACATCGTTCGTCATACTCACACTAACATACTCATTATAATCAAACCAGTTATCACCTTCGGGATAATTAGCCATGCCATATGAATCTATAACATCAAGTTTATTTGTATCCATTGCAAAGACAACACTATACTCATGATTTGTAGTAATATCCTCAAATGTATATTCATCTGATATACCTACAGAAACTCCGTCCACAATTATATCCTCAACATGACTATGATCAAAAGATATGTTTGAGAAGACAGCAGTTGATCCTACAGAGAAAGCACCACCTGGACCAGTGACATAACCAAATTGATTGTGTTCAACTCGTATTGAGAAAGTGTCTATCGAGTTTGTTGCAAACAGAGCTTCTACAATATGGTTATTAGTAATGTTATTAAATCTAACATTAATTACTGCACCTGTGGAAACTCCATCAATAGTAACATCATCAATATGACAATTATCATCTGGAATAATTTGAAAAACTTCACTATTTGAACCTGTCGGATATTTTTGAATTGAACTAGGAGAAATAGAACCATTTATACCTGCAATTGGTGTTATCGAATACAAGTCAACAAATGCACCAAGGTTTCTTGCTCTATCCATTGTGAGTACAACTGGATTCAGGTTTGTAGAGCCAACAGGAACATCACCTGTCCAGTTTACAAAATGATAACCATTTGCCGGTATGGCTTGAATCACTGCATTGGTTTCTCCAAGAGTATACCATTGTTCCTCTGGATTAATTGTACAGTTTTCCGAACTTACTGCACTAAACAATACCTGTGTTTCCCATTGCCATGTAATAAGAGTCTCGTTTGTTAAAATAAAATCAACACTACTGCCAAACCCTGTTGAAGGCACAGAACCAGTACCTTGCCAGCCAATACATACATATCTCATATTGTTTGTATCACTCATGATAATGGGTTCTAAAACATAACATGTCAAATTTGTGTCATATGGCGCAACATTAGTTCCAAGACCATAATTTGATGAACCATAAACACTATCCACTACAAATTCTGTCGGGTTACCTTCGAAAACTGCACTAACTTTATGATTATTAGTAACACTTGCAAATTCAACATAATTAGTCGGAGGAAGAAGTTGACCATCGACTATTATATTTTTTATAAAATAGTTCTCTGCTGGTGTATATGTTATAACAGCATAGTCTCCATAATTAAGATCAAGACGCTGCGGCTCAACAGTACCTTCTCCATAAGCAATATCTGCAATAATTGTTGGATACTGCATAACTAATGCTGGATCACCAAAAATAGTATATGTTTGGTAAATATATTCACTCTGTTCATCAACATTCAACCGATATAAAGAAGATACAACAAGGTCTCCAATACGATGTGTGTTCTTATTGAACTGTTCATCAAACATAATTTGACCAAGCTCATAATTCCATTTATCAATGCTTGAAGCAGTACATGCAAAAGAGAGGGCCGAAGCACCATTGGGTGAACCTGTTAAAGTTTCTGCAATGGAGGTTCCGAAGGGGTGAGTAAATTTTCCAGTGTCACAAGTTAATTGTAAAAAAACAGATGGCTGACTAAAATTATGTATACTACTGATGTTAGCATTTTCTAATATTGTCTTAATTCCACTATCTGAAAATTTATAATACGCACCGTGACCAAAGTAATTGACTAATCCAAAACAACCTTGATTTAAAAAATTGATGGTTTGTGAAGTTATCTTAACAGGAGATGTCTGATACAAATGATTAACAGACATATATTCATCAGGGACATAACTTGCAACATCATCACTTTGACTAGGGAAATCACCAAAAGATGTATCTCCCTCATCACGACTGGCAAGAAATCCAACATCCGCATGCCAAATGCCCTTCTCTTCATAATTTTTTACCTTCTGAACATAAGCTCCAATTTTCTCTGCGGTATAAAAAGGAAGTCTTCCTATTGGAATATCCGGCTTTAAGTCGTTGTTGAAGTCAACAAATATTGAATCTGCAGCACGCATACCGTCAATATCTATAAATGTCAACAAAGGAGGTATCAAATTTGTTTTCTTGGGGATAGCAACATTAATAGTATCAAAATAGTCATATGTGCCTATACCACACAATACTACATACTTGGGGGCAACAGTCCAATTTGTATTAGCATAACTTAAAAAATCTTTTATTGCATAAACATCATGTATACCATAAGCAAATTGATTATAAATATCCTGAACTGTAACCTGCAAAACATTAAATCCGGATTCAGTTCGATAAACAGCAAGTGCATTAAGAGCAACAAAAAAGTTTGTTCCTACTTCACCTTCATTTGGCACAATCATAATGTAATCAAATGCATTTGTTTCATCCAAAAGGTTGACCTGTCTAACCAGTTCTTGGGACACCTCGGCATCAGTTCTTATTGAATTGGAATCATATTCAAACGCCAAATACGCAGAATTGGTGGACATAAAACTAACTGAATATCCATTTGTATTTTCTTCATACAACCGACCTCTGACTAACATCGGGGCATTCTTGTCTGTGATATCAAGAACACATAAATTTGTTGATGAGAAACCCGAAACTGTTGATATATCACCTACAATAGGCACATTATCAATCTTCAACAAACCATCTTCGTCTATCATAAAACGATCATAAACAACTTTCAACTTCTTTATAAATGCAAGTCCTTCACCTGCTACAGGAGTTGTTGTCAAACTATTATTATTAGATACCGCATTATCAACTGAGAACTCAATATCTATTGGCTCGCAAACAACATTCCAGTTGGTTGTGTGTGCATACTCACCGTTAACATAAAAAGAACATGTCATTGAGTCAGGCCACATCATGCTCTCAAACATCTGAACAGATAGCGTTGCGTTAGACCCTGATATTCCAGGCAAATCAAAAATTTCATTAAGCCCGTCATCTGTGCTATTGCCAAATACAGTTCCATACTCCATCAAATCTGTAAGATCCTGACGAACATATTTTCTTGAAACGATTTCAAATGAAGATTTGAAAGTCTGGTTTAGAACAGAATTTGTTGGAGCTTCAGACAAATCATTCTGCCATAACAAACCTTGCCCCTTCGCAACAATATATACATTCTTATATGTAAAAGGTGAAGAAATGCTGTTTGCATAGAATAGAGCACCTGTTGAATTATTCATAACATGATATGAATAGGCTACAGCCTCTCCATTGCACATAAAACTAATTCCATTTGTAGCAAATAACATTGATGTTTCGGCTAGAGTTTCCCCAAGCTCATCACATATATCTTCTGCTGACACAAAATAAACTCCTTCATACTCAATAGATAACTGCACTTTATAGTTATTCGTTGAGGAAGAAAATCTTTCATAAGTAGTACTTTCCTGCATAGTCAAAGTTTTCTGATATTCAGAAAGCTCCTGCAAGTAAATCTTACTGTCAGCAATTGTTTCCTTGTCCGGTTCCATACTCAATTCGCGTGCTAAAGTTTGTGCTCGCACACTACCATTCAAACAGAAACAAAAAAATAAAAATGTTATAAATAATCTTATCATATTAAAAAAATCAAATTAAATTCAAATAAAGTTAAAAAAGCTTTATGTTTTAACGTTGGAGAACAAAGAAATATTATTACGAGGACTATAAAATAAAGAGTTTGCAAATATATGTCATAAATAGCTTTAAATCGTGCTTAAAACACTTCTTTACTGAATAAAAAGCCTCAGCCGTGAAAAGTTCATCCGCGTTTGGCTCGTTATCATATATCACAGATGCTTCCGAAATGACCCCCATCTTACCCTTTAAGTAGAGTTCCCGCCAATCATCTTCCATCATTTCAATCGAATCGATAGTTCTCCCTGCTAACCCAACAACATTTGAATTACCATAAATTACCCCAAGCATACCTGGTATTGTACAATAAAAAAATTCTCGTCTTCGTCTTGATCCTCTGTGTCGCCCTTGCTTGGGGAGCTCAATATTAAATCTCGGGACTCTAACCGTCTTCAACATCAGTATATCATCTACCGTTGGCAACGTAACCACTTCTTTGGAAACAAAAAGCTTCTTTAAACCTCTCAATTTTAGGAATATAGCTGTAAACATTAAAATAGGCAACGTAATTGTTAACAAACTAATAGCAAAAATTTTAACAAAAAGATGATAAAACACAAGCTTTATAGATTGATCTGAAAGATTCCCCAAGATATATGGATCTGGAATATTCAGAACACTATTATGTTTAGCATTCACAAGAAGACTCTTGTCAATTATTACATCTTCCAGCTCTAAACCCTCTCCGACATAACTTTGATCCAAAACAATAGAGTTTTTTATTGATGTCTTATTATCCACAATTGTACCATCTGAAATAACAACATCAGGTCCCAAAACACAACCTCCACTAATTCTGCAATCTTGTCCAAGATAAACAGGAGGTATCAATCTGGTTGTAGGATGAAGAATCACATTCCTTGAAATCCAAATTGATTCATCCTTGACTTTACCGGAAACAATAAGTTTATCGCTGTCAGAAGTCATGGCTCTAGATGTGGATCTTAAATAATTCTGATACGAATCTATAAACAGAGGTTCGTCAACAAACATCTTCTCTGACTCATCCAAAGAAAGTAATAAGCTTTGAAACTCTTGAAAAGTTGTATAAATATTGGCAGAGTTACATAACTCGGCGGTTACTTTTGCTATACCGGCAAAAACCTCTTTATCACCATCTTTCCACACTGTTACGCATGATTCTTTATCATTAAAAGTTGCATAACAATCCATAGCAGAAAGAGATAGTCTGTTTCCACAAACAATAAGGCAACCAGTTGAATTCACCTTTATGATATTCTTAAGAAGTTCAAAAGGTCTCTCAGGATCTTTACATAGATGATATTTGAATTCACTACCCCATCTCCGACCGGATGAAAAAAGTTCCTCAATAACATGAGCATGTTCATTGATTATAAAATCAACGCTCGATATGCCACGGTTTATCAATGACTCAACAATGTGCTGCAAAAAAGGTCTATCCAACAAGGGTAACATCTCCGCAGATACCGACTTTGTCAAACCCTCTATATTTGGTGCATATCCTGTTGCAATGATAACAGCTTTCATAAGAACTCCTCTATTAATAAGCGCCTTTACCAAACAACACAGCTGGTATAGTTTTTAACAAAATAACAAAATCGAACCATAAACTCTGACTGTTAATATAGTCAACATCAAGTTTAACCTGCTGATCAAAAGGTATCTCAGAACGACCACTAACCTGCCAGATACAAGTTAAACCAGGGACAACATCCAACCTTCTTCTATCTTCCAAAGTATAATCAGCAACTTCATTAACTGTTGGAGGCCTAGGACCGACCAAAGACATATCTCCCATTAGAACACACCAAAGCTGAGGTAACTCGTCAATACTAAGCTTGCGGATAAATCGCCCAATCCAGGTAATTCTAGGATCATTCTTCATCTTAAAAGTCTTATTATTGTCATGCTGATTCAGAGCCATCAATTTTAATTTCAATTCCTCTGCATTCATAACCATTGATCTGAACTTAGGAAAATTAATCTCTTTTCCCCACAAACCAACTCTTTTTTGAAAAAACATAACAGGCCCCCCGTCGGTCAGTTTGATGCTGATTGCAACAAAAGCAAACAAAGGAGATAGGATAATGAGCAAAACAACAGCAGCACAAACATCAATTGCCCGCTTCAAAAACTTTGCGCCTCCAACAATGATAATCCAAGTGTATTTCTTTCTGAAAAACCTGATTCTTTGTTTTAGGGAGCCTGTGAAAGTCGTCCCCTTAACATATTTTTCATAAAGTTCTTCTGTGAGATTTACTCTGAAAACATCATTCTCTTCAATATTTTTTTTTGTATCATCTGTCATAATAACACCCTACTACCCAAACATTAATGGCAAACTTAGAATTAAAAAGCTGCGATTGCCTCATCTGTTGTATTATATATCTCAATAACACGGTGCATTCTTACAAGTTCAAAAAGAGATCTAACCGTACTGTGCAACTCTGCCAGCTTAAAGACTCCACCAGATGATGTAACTTTTCTCATGCAGGACAGAAAAGCTCCCAAACCGGAACTATCAACAAATTCCAAGTTTGTCAACACAAGAACAACTCTATCTTCACTATCCAGCTGTGGCATAATTAACGACTTAAATTCTCCAACATTACTTGCATCTAAACTTTTAGAATTAACGGTAATAATTCGTACATCATTTTTATCTTGAACATCAATATCCATAACAACCTCCAAATTTAATTTATTGATTCATTATACTATAGGAAACAGCTAAAAGTCAATTGATATATACTCCAATAATCAATGATTTATATATTCTGCTTATATAATGTCATCTTTTAAACAAAATAAGCTCTTCATAAATTATTGTGGGTAATATTTCAAACATTCAAAATATTAGAGATATTTAATCTCGTAGAGATGGTATCTTGGTAGCCTTGGGTTTCAACCCAAGGAAATCATTAACACACATGTTTAACCCCGCCCCCATTTTCCCTGATATTATTAGCAAAATGAGGGCGGGGTGGCATCTTGTCATTAAGATGTCATCCCTACAGGATTCATATTACATGATTATATAATCTCCACAGGTTAAAACCTGTGGCTACCAAGATATCGCCCCTATGGGGCTTGTACCCACAATAATTAATGAAGAACCATAAAATAAGGCTGTTTTAAATAAATTCTATTGAACATTCGGCTCTGTTTTAATATAATAAGAAATTAATTTTAGAAAAATATATAATGAACAAATAAATATAGTTAAGAGACACACAATGGAACACACAAATTGGATTGCAATTTTAGATTTCGGATCACAATACAGTCAATTAATAGCAAGACGTATAAGAGAACAAAACGTTTATTCAGAACTTTTACCATACAACATTTCAATTGAAAAATTAAAAGAACGCAAACCTGCAGGAATAATTCTTTCTGGCGGGCCATCAAGCGTTTTCGCAGATGACGCTCCTAAATGCGATCCTGAAATTTTTAATTTAGGTCTACCTATATTAGGCATCTGCTATGGCATGCAGCTTACAGCACTGACTCTAGGAGGAGTAGTTTCTCCTGGTAATGAGCGGGAATATGGGCAATCAAACATCAATATCATTGACAAAAAACCGCTATTTGAAGGTCTCGAATCTTCAACAACCGTATGGATGAGTCACGGTGATCAGGTTGAAAAAATGCCTGAAGGTTTTAAAGCCCTGGCAAATACATCAACATGCCCATTTGCAGCGTTTGGCAACGATGAAAGAAAAATTTACGGTTTACAATTTCATCCGGAAGTTGTTCATACACCACAGGGAAAAATCATTTTAAAAGACTTTCTCTTCAACATTTGTTTATGCAATGCAACATGGGATATGCCACATTTCATTGAACAAAGCATCAAGGAAATCAGAGAAAAAGTTGGAGACAATCATGTTATCTGCGGCCTTAGTGGCGGCGTAGATTCATCTGTTGTTGCAATTTTACTGCACCAAGCAATCGGCAAACAATTACACTGCATCTTTGTTGATAACGGACTGTTGAGATATGATGAAGCGAGACAAGTTGAAGAAACTTTTGGCAAAGCATTTGGTCTTGATCTTCATGTCGCCCATTCCGCCGAGCTTTTCCTAGACGAACTAAAAGGTGTGATTGATCCGGAGAAGAAGAGAAAAGTTATTGGCAAAACCTTTATTGATGTATTTGCAGAAAAGGCAAGGGAACTACCTGATATTAAATTTCTTGCACAAGGAACTCTATATCCGGACGTAATTGAGAGTGTATCCCCTACTGGAGGACCATCTGTAACAATAAAAAGCCATCACAATGTTGGTGGACTACCTGATGATCTGCAATTTAGTCTAATTGAACCCGTAAGAGAACTTTTCAAAGATGAAGTTCGTGTTCTTGGAAGAGAGCTTGGGATTCCAGATGAATTAATTGAGCGTCAACCTTTCCCTGGCCCAGGACTTGCTGTTCGAATTATTGGAGAAATAACACAAGAATCTGTTGAACTTCTTCAACAGGCAGACCTTAGAGTTCAACAGGAAATTGAAAAACTTGATTGCTACAAAGATATATGGCAGTCATTTGCTGTGCTGTTACCAATTCAAACAGTTGGTGTAATGGGTGATTGCAGAACATATGAAAATGTTGTTGCACTTCGTGTTGTTGAAAGTCTGGATGGCATGACAGCCAACTGGTATAAGGTTCCATACGAAACATTAGGTACAATATCTTCCAGAATAATTAACGAAGTAAAAGGCGTTAACAGAGTTGTATACGATATAAGCTCAAAGCCGCCTGCCACTATCGAGTGGGAATAATAAAACTGTAAATGGTAAAAGGTAAACGGTAAACGATGGTGTTGCTTCGCAACTTATTTAATATTCTTCCTTGAAAAAATCAAGAACATAACTCCCATAATTCCCATATCTCCCGTTTTTACCCTCAACATTTTTACTCGGCCAACGACCAACGAATTTCGACCAACGATTTTCGTACGGGCGAGACATGTCTCGCCCCTACAACGATATAATTATGATTCCTGAGATTGTGGCAATCAAACCAACCCAATTCTGCCACAAAACCTTTTCTCTGATAACAAGCATTGAATAGAGAGAGAAACCTGCGATACATGAACCAACTACAATTGGATATCCTATTGCTCCCATATTATAAGAACTCAATCTATCAAGTGTATAAAACAACATCTTCAGACCAACAAGCTGAATACACGCCATACAAAATGCCATCACAACAAGTTTACGAGCAATGGGAAAAATCTTTTGTCGCTTGATTAACAGTACAGACAAACAAACAATCATTGAAGAAAGAGCGCCAAGACTAAGACGCAATTGAGCATTATCATTCCAATCTACCCAATAGCTTGGAACATTTGCAAATGTCTGAGCTGCTCCACATGACAACAGGGAAGCAATTGACAGAAAAAACCATATATGGGAACTACCTGTATGACCATATACAGAATTTTTACGCCCAGCCATTGAAGGAATGAACACGCCAAGAAGAATAGATAAAACTCCAAGATATTGAACAAGTGTACTTGCTTGATTAAAAACAAAGACACCAACCATAAATGGAACTATTAACGCAGACTGACCTATGGCCCAGACAACTCCGCTATGTCCATATGTCATGGCTTTCTGCATAAAAAGAAGACCAAGATAACTAAAAGCACCAGAGAGACCAAAAACAATTACTAGCTTCACAGGACTCATAACTTCTCCTGAAAAAACAACATCAAACTTACAGAATATAATTATCCCCAGAATACACGTAAAAAAGTAATTTAATAAAAAATACTTTTGAGCATCCAGTTTTGCTGATGCAAGATATTTTAACACAACACCAATAAATGTAAATATCAGCCCCGTTAACACTCCCGTAACAATTGCAATTAACATATTTCGGTCCCAATCTCAATAGCTTTGCGGTCAGTAACAACCATATAATAGTTCCTTAAAGGTATATTTTCAATCAACTGGTCTCCTAGGTATATCTGATCCTGCCACTCGATGATTGGCAAAAACTCAAATTCATCAATTTTTCTCATAATATTATTAAATTAACTCCCATTATTTATAAAGTTCGATCAATCTTATCAATTCGATAACCAAAACCCGTATCACCTAGTGTCGACAAATTGAGCACACCATTACGGCATTTGTAAAGCCCCGGATGAACGTTTTTGCTTCCGGCTCGGAAACTGACGAATAAAACTGCATAGCATTGGATTCAACTCCCATAATTGTACCTGCATTGGCGGCAAGTTGAACATGGGGTAGTTGAGCAAGCATTGGGTTTGTCAGATTCTGAACCATTAAAGTCATTACATGAGCTTTCGTCCAACACATTGAAAGCAATACTCCTGTTTGAGTCTTGCATGTTTTCAATGCCACTCCGGTCAATCCAAGTAAACGCGAACAAGCTTAATTAAATGCCAATCATGTGCACTCTCATCCATAAAAAGTGGTTCTCTTGCAGAAACACTATAACGCTCATACAAACAACATCAACAACACGAGCTCAAAAGTTGAAGATTTGCGATAATCACCCCATTAAAAATACTGGTTCTTCGTCATATTTTGTGGGTGATTTATTATTTCTTTGTTCGACTACGTTGTAGTCGTTTATTAATAATGATTAATTACCATGCATTTCATACATGGCTATTAATGTTGAACAGCTTCACTGTTCTAAGACTACGAAGTAGTCAAATCGTAATAGCCCCGTATGCAATGCGGGGTAATTATTATTAAACAACACGACCCTGGAGGGGTCGAATGAAAACAAACTACCCACTCATTTTGAGAAAGAACCATATTTTCTCCATTCATTCCTCAATATGAGGATATATTTAGTTTTTAATAAATTTTATTTAACGCCCGTATGACACTCTAATTATGCCGTTTTGTCAAAACACTCCAGTGTCTTGGCTTTTGCATCCTTATATTGCTCTTTGCTTATCATATTATCTTTATACCATCTTCAAGTCCATATTTTTCAAACAACTCAATTGCACTTACGTAATCTGCCATTCCGCTTATACTATCCGCTTGAGATAGACTACAAGATGCCGAACATACCGCCAGCATTATGCTTTTCTGCAAACTAAACCCTTTATATGCTGCATACAGTATTCCCGCACAGAAAGCATCTCCTGCCCCCACATTTCCTCTTATATAATCATCAGGCAACCTTATAGAAGGTGTCTGCCTATACTCATTATCTTTCATAGCAGCACAGCCCTCAGGAAAATGTATACAAACTTGCTTTACTCCCTTTGCCATAAAAAAATCACAAGCTTTTTTCAGATTACTCTCTATTATGTTTTTATCTTTATCTCTTAATAAAATATTTGACACATTTTCAGCTTCTATTTCATTTATAGTTATGTAGTCACAATATTTAAGACTACTGGTCACAACTTCTTTAAACCTATCACTTTGTTCACTTACAACATCGATTGATGTCTTTATTCCTCTTTGCTGTGCCATATATAGAGATTTTGCAAGTTCAGTTCCATACTCTTTGTTCTTTTTGTCAAACTTATCAAGCAACAAAGCATATCCCACATGCAAGATATCACAGTTTAAGTTATCATAGACTATGTCATCTACACAAAACTCGTCATTTGCACCTCTATAATGAAAAAATGTTCTGTGTCCACTGTCAACAACAGTCATTACATCCGTATAACTTGTATCTGTGTCACAACTTATAATGCCCTCTGTATCAATATTATTGTTTTTCAGGACATCTATTATATACTGTCCATTTTGATCTTCTCCAAGTCTGCCCAGTGCGTATAATTTTATTTCACCGCCACTTAACATTGCTATATCAACAGCAGTATTACAAACGCAGCCACCGATGCATATACTCTGGCTTTTAATGTTGCAAAGCATACCTTCCTCTGGAAAAACGTCTATCATCTTGATCTTGTCCAATATCATAGTACCAGCAATTGCTATACCTTTATTCATAAATTGTTTCCTTTTAATTTTATAGATTCTGTCAAAAGTTTTATACTTTTCTAAGAGCTACTTTGTTCTAAATCAACAGGATACAGACATTATTGTCTTATCCCTTTTGTTTAACGGGCTGACAGCCCAGTTTATACCAGCCCAGGGCAACGCCCTGGGGCTGTCAACACTATACAACTTCGCCCTGTAAGGGCAACTTAACCCGATGTTTATTAAGCTGCCCTTACAGGGTGCAATAAAAACTGATGCTTGTTACCCTAGGCGTTGCCTAGAGCTAGTATAATTTGCCCTTACAGGGCGTAATCATTTTTTCATAAAATTTTTGACAGTACCTTTTTGTCTTTTTACAAAATAAACCGGCTAATGTGTTAGCGATTTTTTACTTCGTGTCTTCTGCAGTTCATTATCCGGTATGCGTTTATTTATAAAATCAAGAGAAATGTCTATAACTTCTCGAGCTTCATCAGGAGTTGTTGTTCCAATTGTAACCATATCCTGAGGTCGAATTGTGTTCCATACAAATGCCAGACCAACAGGAGGAAGTATTCTTCCGGCAGCTAAAGGCTTAATTGTCATTACAGGTTTCTTAGCATTCTTTATAATTCTCATAACCCAGTCGGTTTCCACCTGTAGTAGAAATCCTGCAGAATTATATAACTGTATATAAGTTTCGACATCTATCCCTGTCTCATCTGCAATAACTACTGATTCCGGCATATGAGTAGAAAGCCCTGGGATCATACCACGATCACGAATCATCTTGGTATATATATCAATATCTCTAATCTCAAAAGCCCTTCGATCAAGCAATGCATCCGTGACAGCCTGATGAGGCATACAGATAGTGGCACCAAACTCCTTACATTGATCAAAAACTCTTTCAGGTTCCATAGCAGAATCGCCACCAGGGGTAATATTAAAATGCGGAGTAATTATAGACTTGAGCGCACGACCAGTTCTATCTTGGGCAATGGCAATAGCATCTCTAAGAATAGGTACAGGCATACCCATAACTGTATCCACACCGGCATTTAGAAATACCGTCAAAATATCTGCAATATTATCACTGGTCTGATAGTCTTTAATAAACTTATCTTTAGCCATACTTGTATGAGAATAACCGAGGAACCAGTTGGTGCCAATAATCATTCTCGATAAAGATTCGCCACCTACTACTGTTCTTGGAAAATCACTCATAATATATCTTTCTAATTACTCCTCAATACGAGGAAATTTATGCTTTTAGCCTTACAAACATCACCATTATTGCTTAATTATGCCATATAGTCAAAAACTTTTTTTATTTTCAACTAATAAACTCATTCACTCACAACCTCTTTTTCCGTATGTTCGGAAATAACAGTCAACCACTTTTCAATTTCTTCCGATTTCGAAAAAGACTTATCACTGAAAGAACACTCTTTACCCAGATTTTCATTCTTTGACTTTCCAAGCGGATGATACGGATGTAAAGTGATTTTCTTTATGCCTGAAAGTTCATTGGCAATCTTTGCAATTTCAACAAGATGTTCTTCGCGGTCATTAATTCCCGGAATAATCGGACAACGTAACCAGATAGTTGCTCCAGCTGAAGAAAGTTTTTTCAAGTTATCCAGAATTGGCTTCAAAGCAACTCCTGTATATTCCTTATGTTTTTCAGGATTGGTATTCTTTAAATCATATAAGAAAATGTCAACATACGGTAACAGTTTTTGTAAATTACTAAAGCTTGTAAATCCACAGGTGTCAAGACAACAATGCAACCCATGATCTTTTGCCTCTTTTAACAACTCATATGTAAATTCAAACTGAAAAGTTGGCTCACCTCCCGAAATCGTCATACCCCCACCGGAAGTTTCATAAAAAGTCTTATCCTTCAAAACGTCTTCAAGGACGGCCTCTACCGTCATTTCATTTCCTATAAGCTCCAGAGCTTTTGCATAACACTCTTTTGTGCAGGCTCCACACTGAATGCATTTGCTCCTATCCATAACATGCTTGCCATCCACCATCTGATGCACATTGTTAGGACAGATTCCAAAACAATATCCGCAGCCAATACATTTCCTAGACAAAAAATAAATTTCAGACTTACCCGAAATTGACTCCGGATTATGACACCAAATACAATTAAGAGGACACCCTTTCAAAAACACTGTTGTCCGAATTCCCGGTCCATCGTGAATTGCAAATTTTTTTATATCAAATACTGTTCCTGTTATCTTCTTACTCATTTTAACCTTTTCTTTTTTTTATAAAATCATCTTCTAATAATTAATCATCATATTCCACTGGAAAATCTTTTTACCATTTCGTGTTTTATATCATTACTCAGTCTGTTAAAATATTCACTATATCCGCCAATGCGAACAACGAGATCATTATATTTTTCAGGTTCTTTTATTGCTTTTTGTAGAGTTTCAGCACTTAAACCGTTAACCTGCATCTGTAATCCACCTAATTTAAAGTAAGATTGCAGTAAAGACTGAAATTTTCTTTTTCCTTCTTTTGACGTCAGCATAGAGCAATCCACAGAAATATCCAAAGGCTGTCCCCCACCGAAATCACTTTGATCAATGGTAGTGGCAGACTTAATAAGAGATGTTAGCTCTTTCCTTGCTGTTCCTGGAGAAGTTCCAATGTTTTTGGCAAATGGTTCTCCTTCTAAACGGCCATCCAGAGATGCACCATACAACTTGCCTGCCCCGATGTGCCCAGCTAAGGTATGAAAAGAGGGTGCAAACACTTTATTGCCATTAGTATACTTATCAACTTGAGATGAAAAAGTCTGTGCAAGTTCAGCCACCAGTCTATCTGTTTCTGGATCCGCATCTCCATATTTAGGTAAGGTCTGAATTTCTTTAAGTAGTTTTTCATTGCCTTTAAAATTATTTTTCGCAATATCTATCAGTTCATTTAATGAATATTTTTGCTTTTCAAAAACCAGAGTTTTGATTGTCTGCAAGGCATCAGCGACATTTACCAAAGCAAAGGCTTCAACTATAACCGTGAAATATCTTGCGCCTCCGGCGACGCGGTCTTCTCCCAATTTTATACAATCATCTAAAAATGCAGAAATATATGGATTTGGAGATTCATGAGAATAGTTCTTTAAGCTTTTCTGATTAGCGTTTATACAAAATTTAATAATTTCGTATAAATATTCCTCAACCTTGTCCACTAAAGATTGGAAATCATTGAATTTGTCATTTGCTTTTGTATTTAAGGAAATGGGCAAATCATGGCTGAAAGGCCGTCCATTATTTAATGCTAATTCCAATGGCAGCATACAGTTAACTACCGCGCCCCACATATCACTTATTTCATAGCCCTGAACGACCAGCCCCATGCAGCTATTGGCAGCCCATTTAAAAATATCTGATTCAGGAATATTTCTTTTCCGCAATGCCAACAAACATGAATTTTCACCATAAAAGGTTGGCTGTCCCTGTTTGAACAGCTCTTCATCGGTCAATAAATCAAACAAATCCTGAGGAATTTTAGGATGAATTCTTGCTGCAAGAATCGGTGATGGCATTGAATTCTTTTTTACAGTTTCAGTAATCAGATAGGTCAACGGATTGCATAAATCCTTTCCATCTTTATCGAGGCCACCCAGATTTACCGCACAGGCTGCATCTCCATAACAGTTTAATTTCTTCCAAAATTTATTTAACCAGTTTTCTGTAATTTTCTGACCATTAGGAGTATTTGCAGTGTTTTGAAAACACTCATAAGCAAACTGATCTAAACGGCCCAAAGAGATTGAAGCATCGTTATATTCTGAAATACCGATAACCATATGAACAAACCAAATACTTTGAAGTGCTTCAGGAAAATTTGTTGCCGGTTTTTCAGGTATGTTTCGGCAGTTGTCTATTGTTTGTTTCAGTAATAATTTCACGGACTCATCTGTTGTTGTTTCTAAATATTTTTCCAACTGAACAACAAAACGATCGCAAAATTTCATGAAAGCTTTCAAAGCAATTTCTACAGCCTGATAAAAATCCTGATGGTTAGAAGCTGCTTTCTTTTTAGAGGCATAAACTTCTTCCAGAATTCCTGAAATACCAAGAGTCAATAGTTTTTCATAATTTATACAGGTATGAGCACTAGTATAATTCCCTTTGCAAGAAAATAATTGGCCCATTAACTGCTCCTGGGAAGAGTCCACGAGTGGCTTTTCCGATAAAGCTTCCTCTGTCATCTTTAGAAATGCATCTACTTCCTCAGCGGTGGTTTCGTGCCAGCCATAGTCTCCTGCAAAATAATCCCCAGCTTGATAGAATATCGGTATATTTTCAAGGATATACTGAAAAATTCTGGCTTCTCGAATCACGATTGGAAGGCTTTCAAAATTATTTTTCTGCTTAGCCGTTTCCCTTAGAAAATTTATAAGTATTCTGTTTTTCTGTCGATTATCCATTATTAACTACATTCCTAATTTTGTTCGTTCGATGATTGCATCTTGCCAAGGTTTTCCAATTGCCACGAAAGTAGCACTATATCCACTGACTCTGACAATTAAACCCTGATTTTCACGAGGGGTTTCTTTTGCCTGTTCAAGTTGATTGGCATCTACAATATTAAATTGAAGATGGAAACCACCTTCTTGAAAATAATTTTCAATTAACTGACGTATCCGTTTTGTTCCATACTCTCCAACAATATCCTTACGATTCAGTGATATAGTCAATGGATCTCCGCAGGCACATAAACTATGTTCCACGCAAGCAGTTGAATTCAGTATTGAGGTCACATCAGCTTTGTCGAGAAAAACCCCAGGTCCGCAGCCATAGGATACTCGATCTCCTGCCAGACGCCCGTCTGGACTGGCCACTACTTTCCAGTTAATATCCTGTCCGAACCAGAAGAACCCAGGATATGGTCGGGCACCACTTGATAAGGGATGTGCAAGAACCAGATTGGCAACATAGGAAGATAGATCCTGTGCCAAGGAATTGCTCACCGGAGAGTCTGTCCCGAATTTATTCGGCAGGTTTCGACAGCGCAGCAGCATTTTACGGTTTGGAAAATTTTCTTTAAGCTGCTGCGTTAACTCTTCAAGTGAAAATTCTTTTTCTTCAAAAATGAGTTTTTGGATAGATAACAGGCTATCCACTAAGGTTCCCAAACCAAGAATATTAACCCCGAATAGATTGAATTTTGCACCACCTTCTTCTGCGGCTAAACCTGATTCGATACATCCGGTAACGCAAATACTTTCAAAAGGAGAAGGGCTGTTTTTCTTTAAATCCTGCCATCTTTTCGCGAAACCAGGAAGAATTTCTTCCTGATAAAATTTGGCTGTAAAAGCTTTAAATCCAGCGTAGAATGAATCGAACGAATCAAAATCATCCTGATTCTGCAAGAATTTCAAAAGCAGTTCAGGAAGAGCAAATCCTCCGGCAACAGTAAGCGGATAGCAGTCGCCCTGCGGGGAAGCTTCATAACATCCGACAATCCCCCAGTCTTCTGCTCTTTTTTGAGGAATTCCAAGTTTTTGCAAACTACTTGTTACGACTGGTTCATTAAAAAAAGATGGCATACCTGTTTCGGTGGAACATAAGCCTAACGCTTCATTCCAAAACTGTTCAGAGGTGCTGGAACCAATACGGACAGATATGGAAGGCTGCCATATTTTGATTTCTTTCATCACCTGCAACAGCAAGATGGACAATTTGTTTTCAGTGCCTCCAAGCAAAAGGTTTTGAGATTCATCCCCTTCACAGCATTTAATACAAAAACAGCATAACAGTTCAAAGGCCTGTTCTTCTGTGATTCTTTTGGATTCCAGGTCTGCTTCAAGAAATGGTCCGAGGTATTGGTCGAATCGCCCAAATGAAATCGCACCTGAATTACCCTCTGCATGCAGAAAAATCTGGGTAAACCAAACTAGTTGAAGTGCCTCATGAAATGTTTCCGGGGCATGTATTGAAAACTTTTCGCAACCATGACGATGGATAAATACAGCAAAAGCCTCAACAGATAAGACAAAAGCTTTTTTGTTATCGCTTTCGGCCATTTGGGCAATTTGATCACGCAAGCCATTTATTCCTAAATCCAACACCCTCCCATAATCAACAGAGATATGTCCAATATTGCCGATGCGGGGGAAATTCGCCAATTCTTCTTCCGAAAAATAACTTTGCCAGTCAGGTGAAGTAAAGCGCTGAGAACCGATAATCAGCTCATCTTTGATGATGTTAATTGGGAAGTTTTGTGCAAAGTCATTTAAAAATTCTGCACAACGAAGGATTGTCGGTAATTCCCGGTTGGCTGTTGCCGACTGATACATGATTTTGGCAAAAGCTTTCTGCTCACTCTCATCACGAATAATTCTTTGTGAAGAGGAACTTAGTTTTGCGTGCAATCTTTGTACTCTTTGAGTAATCATCAGCAATCTATTTCCGTTCTATTCATAACTTCATGCTGAAGTATTGGACTAAGTCTGGTGAAATATTCCGAATACCCGCCGATTCGGATAATAAGATCATTATATTTTTCGGGATTTTTTATAGCATCTTTGAGAATTGCCGAATCTGCCACAGTAACTTGAATCATCAAACCACCCTTTGCAAAGTAGCTCTTTAAAATACTTATCACTTTATTGCGGCTTTCTTTATCTTTAAACATTTTCTTATCAATACGTAAATTAAGCACCAGAGTACCAAGGCCTTTATATTGCGGGGTTCCTGCAGTGGAAAGAATCGTAGAAGTAGGCCCATCTTTATCTGTTCCCTGCATCGGTCCGTAAGAATCTGAGACAGGAGAATATGCCTTTCGTCCGTCTGGAGTTGCTCCGATATCTGCACCTTCATTGGCATAAGTAACAAACATTATTGTACTTGGAACACAAAACCCATTACCGCGATAGCATTTATGGGAAAGAATCTTATCAAAGACAAATCCAGTCAATTTTTGGGCAATTTCATTAACTTCGACAATATTACAGCCGTATTTATCCAAGCCTTTTATAATCTGATGTTCATTATTAAATCCTGAATAATCATTTTCTAGCATTTGCAACAATTTTACAGGAGTAATAGGGATATTTTCTTCCAATACCTGTTTTATCGTAAAGAGAGAATTGATGGCGTTTGCAAAAGCAACGACGTTGATTACACTGCCATTGTACCTCGCTCCTCCTGCATTGTAATCAAGACCGCGATCAATACAATCGTCGATAAACAGAGAGCGAATAGGCTGTGGACGGTATATTGACATATATTGCTGATTTAAATTTGATTGAGCAATTGACATATCAACAGTTTCTTTTACTTTACATAGAAAATCCTTAAAAAAAGCATCAAAGTTATTGTATTCAGTGAGATTAGGAAGAAAATTCTCCATTATTTCAAGCAGATTGAACCCGGCATCAATTGATCCGACATTTGACATTCCCTGCACCATAATCTCTGTACACCCTCCATAAGCAAAATTATGTTCGTCTTTTTTGTCTACTTTCAATATACTTCTGACACCCGAGGCATAAACATCTTCATTGTAAAGAGAAGGATGTCCGCAACCTGATGCCATGGAATCGAGAACTGCCTGCCATATTTCATCAGGCATGTCTGGTCTTACTCTTAGGCCTGTGTTTGGCCTCCGGCACTTCTGAATTGTTTCCAGACAGAGCAACGTCAAATCCTGATAAGCCGAAGAGGAATCATTATTACTTCCACCAAGAATCATGTGCCATCCACCTCGACAATCAAAGGAATGCCATAATTCTTTTAGTATTTCAGCCACCTCTTCCCTGCTTATCACACCATCATCCATGTCTTTTTTGAAGTAAGGATACAAAAACTGATCAAAACGTCCAATAGAGTCAGCATCATCTATATACCACATGAAATTGGTAGCTACCATTGCTTCATAAAAAGATTTTGCTGGTTTTAAGGGCACGTTTTCCATTGCCAGAATCAACTTCTGTAATTTGGAATCCGGATTAGCAATACTTCTGAGTTTTTCAAGATGCTTTTTATGTAAAATAAGCACGGATTCCAAGGCTATAAGCAAAGAAGAATAGAAATCACGCTTTTCTTCATCTTCGGTTTCTTCAAGCTTACTTCTAATTCTGCTTTCGTATTCAACCAGTCCATCTTTGAGAATGCGACCATAATTGATCATAGAGTGAGTATACCCATTGCCACCACAGCAATATTGCTGGGTTATACATGTCTGGCTTATTTTTGCAAGATCTCTATCAACAATTTGCATTAGATATTGCTGTCTTTCATCAGATAGCGTATCCATTTTCTTCAAAAACTGATCTTTGCGAAAAACCATAGTATACGAGTAAGAGAATCCGGCACTGGAATCAGGAATCAAATTCCAAAGGTTGGAACTTCCAGCCGGGTAAAGGACGGTGTTTTCATATTCACAGCTTCCTGCATTTTCCGCATATAGCTTAATAGCCTTGCCGAAACGACGCTGGTAGGATTCGAATTTGTTTTCATAAAAGCCGGCAAGAAAATATTCTTCCAACTCAAATAATGTTTTATATGTTTCTGTTTTCATCTTTGTTTTCTTTATAAGTTCTAAAAAATTCTTGTTACGTTCAACAGTTGTTCTACATTTACCAGTCAATTTAGCATCTTTAAACGACTATTGTCAATACTCCACCAATACTCCACACCCAATATTCAATAGTTTTTAGTTATTAGATAAGATATTTAAGTCTTCGCACGCCGGGCTACGCCTGACAAGGCCGTAAGCAGTTACAAGCTTTGCTCATTTGTTAAGGACTTTAAAGTCGTTAAGGTCTTTAAAGTCCTTAGGAAGATTACGCAACGAAGTTGCAACTCTGCATGCACTACAAGCCCTCATTTTCTTGCCTGTCCGCCGTCTTGTCGAGCAGTAGACAGGAACTGCGAAGGCTGAAGTCCGGAACGGCGGAGGCAGATTTTATGGTCGATTATTTCTGAAAACTTTTACAACACTCTTATTTCAAACAACTTACAAAGCAATCTTACACCTGTCAACTTTTCATGACAGAATCATTTAAATGGCAAAATCATTGATGGCAAAATCATTTTTTTTAATTATTAATATTAAATTCAATGTTAATTAAAAAATTAAATACCTGACTAAATTTTCCCGCTTGCGAACATTACATTTCTTTCTTAAAAAATGATTCTGCCACAAATGATTTTGCCAATAAGTATTTCATCTTTTTTCTTTTAATAATCTGCGTAGGAACCGACCAACGGGAGATAGGCTGGAGTTTACGACAGCAATGAGTGCAACGAATGGCCAATCTGCAAAGACCCGACCAACGAGAGAGAGGCTTGAGTCTACGACAGCAATGAGTGCAACGAATGGCCTATCTGTGGATGACTCCTTTTGGTTGCAGCTCGCCCGCCCTATGTTCATCAGTGACTAATATTCTTTCCTTGCATTAACCATTAACAACTAACCATTAACCATTATTTTTATGCTCTTTGGGTCTTTGTGCGAGAATATTTAAATAAATACCTGCGGAGCTATTCCAACATTAACCATTAACAACTAACCATTAACCATTATTTTTATGCTCTTTGCGTCCTTTTGCGACTTTTCATCCTTTGCCTGCCTGTGCGTGTACTCACGCAGACAGGCGTTTAATTCTTTTGGTTGCCTGCCTGTTCGTGTACTCACGCAGACAGGCAGCTCGGTCACCCTATGTCTATCAGCAGCTAAAACTCTTCTCTTTCCACAATTTTCGCATTTTCGCATTTTCGAACTTACGCATTTTTTATTATATCTCTCCAAATTCCGTTCTAAGCATTACCTCTTTCTGCATACCTGAAGACAGACGGGTAAAGTAATCAGTATAACCACCTATCCTAACAACAAGATCACGATATTCCTCGGGATTCTCAACTGCTTTTTTTAATGTTTCATGATCAACTACATTAACCTGAGTTTCAAACCCTCCCAGCTTCAGATAGGTAATAATCAAACTTTTTAGTTTTTCTCTGCTTTCGAGACTATTGAAAAGATTCTTATTAAATTTCATATTATAAGCAACCCCACCGATAAAAGATGAGTGATCCCAAGCGGTCGTGGAAATAATTCCCGAAGTCGGCCCAGACTTTTCACGTCCCTGAGCCGGTCCGCCCCCATCAGCAAAAGGAAATCCTGCACAACGACCATCAGGAGTTGCACCGCATTCGCTTCCAAGCCTTTCATGCATAATCCAGCAAAAAGCTCCAGGTATGAAATGACTGTCATCTGGCAGCATTTTATATTTTTCACACTGCTCTACTATATAATTTTGAACTTGATTCAGAACAGAATCCACTTCCCGGCAGGCATTGCCATACTTTGGATAATCTTCTAGAAAACGGACTCTCTTTGATTCAGAGTCTTCAAAATTTTCATCCAACATCTTTTTTAATTCAGCAAAGCTTGTACTTTTCTTCTTAAACACTTCTTCTTTGATTACATAAAGTGAATCTGCAAGATTAGCCAATCCTACAAATGAACATTCCACCCAATTGTACCTGGCACCACCATCGTCTATATCTCGCCCTCTCTCAATGCAATCCTTGGTAAAAACACTTTGCAAAGGCTTTCTTCCGTATAAGCGACGCATCTCACGGTTTTCATTTTGAATGAAAACAGCTTCTTTGATCTTCTCTCCAAGCCTTTCAAAATAAGCTTTCATAAAGGAATCAAAAGAGTTAATTGAGACTTCAGCTTGCGATGCAATTTCTTCAAGTAAGATTTTACAGGTGCTGAAATATGGAGATGCTACCCAGACATTGCTTCCCCCACCTGGAGTTATTTCTACGCATGTTGAATTGATATAATAGCATGAATCTTCTGGTAGAGCACCGTAATGCTTCAATCCCTTTTGTATTGTTTCGTCACCGAAGAATGCGGGTGTGGCATAACCTTTGGAAATTAATTCAACAGCTAAGTCCGTAAGTTCTTCTGGAGTATTTTTGTTCCAGCAGACGCCGACCGTTGGATAAACCATCTTGGTTTTTCTCAGTGCTTCCATACAAAGATATGAAAGCTCATTTGTGATATCATTTCCATCTTTATCTGTTCCGCCAACCATTACAGAAATTGCCAAACCATCCGGAATAAATTCATTGCAAAGAATATAGTAACATTCCAGCAGAAGCAGAGCCTGTGCTTTATCAAGAACACCATTTTCAATGTCATTCTGATAGAATGAAATAAGTATACGATCCAATCTTCCTGGAGAAACAAGTACTGCGTTATCAGCCATAGTTGTTCCAAGAATTGCAAACCAGTTGAGTTGCAATGCTTCTCTGAATGAAAAAGGTGCAGACTCCGAAATATGCCGACATGATTCGGCAATTTCTGTAAGATCCGATTTTCGTCCTTCATCTACACTTGCAGCAATTGCTGAATCCACAACCACAGCTGCATTTTTAATCATCTCGCTCAGTCCATCAAAAGCACATATAAAGGATTTATATGTATCTTTCTTTTCTAGCGTGGAAGTAGATAATTTTTCCTGAAGTTTTTGTTTCACTCCTGAAATTCCAGCTTCCATCAGAATGGAAAAATCAAGTTCACAATGACCAGTCTGACCACTAGGCCGGGAATACTGCTTTAGATATTCTTTGGTTTCTTTTACTAATGATTCGTCATATGTTGCAAATTTGGCTCTACCTATAAGCAGTTCTTGTTCATCAATTTCAAAATTGATATTCTGCAATCTATTTTGGGTTCGCAAACCAATACGCGATTGCCAAGAAGCAAGTTCCTCAGACTGTTTAAGGCTTTCAGCATCATAAACCATCATCGATTCGGGATAGAGATTCGGCTGCGAGATAGTTTTACGATTTAAGCAACGTTCTCTAAGTACTGTTATTCTGTCTGTAATCATATTTTTAGTCTTTAATGTTAGGTCTCTATTTCCGTTCCCGCAGAGCGGAACTAGCAAAGCTAGGGAGCTTTTTTGTTAGTCCCTTCCATGCTTCACCTTCGGCTATGCAGAACACGGTCAGATTTTATTTTGTCATAATGCTATTATCCCATAGTGTCTGATTGTTGTCTATTTAATTTTTTGAGAATTGTAAAAAATATTTGATATACTTAAGGTGGCACAGCCGCAATCAAAAGAATTTGTCCACAGATTAAAAGGATTAAGAAAAATATATATTTTCGTACACTCGAGCCTGCGAGAGAGGCTTTAACCACTAAAGATAAACAATAGAGGGAAGCAATGAGCATCGCGAATGGCCTAAGGCACGAAGAACATAGGGCGGCATAGCCGCAACCAAAAGAATTCTCGCACAGAGAACATAAAAATAATGGTTAATGATTAGTTGTTAATGGTTAATGTTGGAATAGCTCCGCAGGTATTTATTTAAATATCCTCGCACAGAGGCGCAGAGAGCGCAGAAAAAAGAAGAGGTAAAATCTCCGAATGTCTGCGTGCTACGGCAGGCGCCGTAGCGACGCGGCTACAGCGTTAGTCTTGCAAATTAACGGTTGATTGCAGTTTCATCCTGTAGCCGAGTATGAAGGAAATGGGCTCGGACAGTGTAACGCATGCTTCCA